>Ga0116202_10000266_pt1 | contig 28061 bp, 22 predicted proteins | sample LakKivw325mmetaG_FD_94479 | JGI IMG/M metagenome (GOLD analysis project Ga0116202, IMG submission 94479) | Anoxic lake water microbial communities from Lake Kivu, Rwanda to study Microbial Dark Matter (Phase II) - Lake Kivu water 325m metaG | ecosystem: Environmental > Aquatic > Freshwater >... | reverse complement strand
TGCTAATTACGTATGAAATCTTCTTCCTCGGCTCAACTTTTCACGTGGCTGCAACAATCCTTAAGACGGTTTGTGACCATCCCAACCGCAGCAAGCTGCGGGGTATTCATTTTAAAATAAAGTGCGGGGAACGGGATTCGAACCCGCGAACTCCTGCGAGACGGGATCTTAAGTCCCGCGCCTTTGGCCACTTGGCAACCCCCGCCCTGCTCTGATGCGAAACCGCCAAGGCCGCCGAATCGCATCGCGCGAGCCTGAGTCTGAGCGCGGAAGATAAATAGTTTCCCGCAAGTGAAAATCCGCCGGAATGCCGGAGGTGAGGCCCTGCCCCGTCGAGAAGAGCTAGATCTTCAGCCGCTGGCCCGTCGAGATGAGAACGAAGAGATAGGCGAAAAAGATGAAAAAGACGAGAAATACGAGAAAGACGAAGATCGAAGGGGGGATCAAGACGGCGATCAGGGCGAGAGGTACGGCTTTTTGGATTTCATGAAGGCAGCCGGGTTCGAGGAGGACGAGGTGCTGGCGGCGATCGCAGAGCTGGATGCCTACAAGTCCATCCCCGGAACCACCCTCCGAAGGTACGTCAACCGGGTCCAGAGCTCCGTCGAGACGGATTGCAGGCCCGCCTTCCTCAAGGGGGTGATGGTGGGGACGGCGATCAGCGAGAACCTGGTGGTCGATCGCAGCGACATCGATGGGCGCATCGACGCCGAGGTGAAGAAGAGGCTTCAGCAGATCCTCGACGACCTCGACGGGGTCTGATGCTGATCCCATCCGAGATCTGCCCGATCCGAGATCGCCCCGATCTGAGATCCTCCAGATGACGCCTGCCGGTCCTCAAATCAATCCGGTTCTTCGATCCTGTTCTTAATCCGGTTCTTCGATTCGGTTCTTAATCCTGTTCTTAACCTCGTTCTTAATCCGGTTCTTATATCGATCCGGCACGGTGTCCGTGCCCAAACCTGTTATACCTCCAAATCCAATCCCATCCCCCATGGAGAAAGGGATCTACACCCTGGTCCTCCACCTGGCGGTCGACCAGGACCTGGTCGTCGGCTCCCTGGGAATGGTCCACTTTGAGGCCGGCTACTACGCCTACACCGGCTCCGCCCGGGGACCGGGGGGGCTTTCACGGGTGAACCGGCACCTCTCTGTCATGGAGGGGAGGAACTCAACCCGACGGTGGCACATCGACAGCCTCCTCCCCTCCTCGACCCTGGTGGAGGTGGTGAGTACGAAGACCGAGGAGGACCTGGAGTGCCCCATCGCCCGGAAGATCGGCGAGAGGCTCCCTGCCGTCGAGAGGTTCGGCTGCACCGACTGCCGGTGTCCCTCCCACCTCCACTTCTCGAGGGAGAGGGAGGAGATCCTGCGGGTGGTGAAGTCCGCCCATGCTCTGAAGTCCCCAGCCGGGTCAGACGAAAAGGTGCCAGCGGAGGACCGTCGCCGCATAGACCAATAGGCCGAAGATGGTGAGGGGGAGGGTGTACCCGACGATGACCTCCCTGAGATCGGAACCGGTCGTCTCCTTCACCAGCCAGAAGTAGGGGTCGCTGAGGCTGGAGAGGACGAAGGCCCCCGCCGAGATCAGAAAGAGGAGGGTGACCGGCTCCATCGGGTAGCCCTTCGTGATCTCCGAGGCTATCACCACCGTCACCACCCTCGAGCCCTGAGCCAGCTGGATGATAGAGGCGACGAGGAAGGGGAGGACCACCGCCGGCACCAGGGGGCCGATCTCTCGGTAAACCTCGGTCCCGAGGCCGCTCTCGGCGATGACGTACCCGAAGGCTCCGGCCCCACAGAGGTCGAAGATTATGACCCCCGCCCTCCTGGTGGCCGTCTTGATCATCTCCTCCGCTCCGCCTCCGGCCAGGACGGCCGAGAGGAGCGCCCCCGCCAGGAGGGCGACGTTGGGAGACCCCACCAGCCAGGCCCGGGGAGAGAGGAGGCCCGCTCCGATCAGGGCAAGGGGCAGAGCGAGGGGCGCCCAGGAGGAGAGCCTAGGAGGGAGGGGTCCCGCCTCGGCGGGGGCCTCCTCCTCGACGACCGGAAGCCGTCTCAGGCAGATGAAGGCCGGGATGAAGAGGAAGAGAGATAAGGGTAGGCCGAACTTCAGGGCGTCGATGGGGGAGACGTCGAGGGATCCGGTGAGGGTGACCATCACCGGCGAGGGGTAGACCAGGTTGAAGGATATGACAGAGAAGAGGGCGGCCGCGAACAGGAACCTCTTCTCCGACCCCTCGGCCTCCCGGCCCATCCCTCTCACCACCGGCTCCAGGATCATATAAGAGGTGATGGAGCACATCGCCGGGAGGGCCACCAGGTACCCCGAGAGGCCCGAGGCCAAAATCCCCCTCTCCCGCCCTACGAGGCCGAGGAGGTCGGCGACTACCCTATCCACACCCCGGGACCGGCGGAGATGCTCGGCGATCACCGAGCCTGAGAATACGATCACCGCGAGGGCCGAGAAGATCCGGCCCAACCCCGTCGTGATGGTGCCGATCAGCTCCGGCCCCATCCCGGTGAGGAGGCCGTAGGCCAGGGCCGAGACGAGGAGGCTCATGAAGGACGAAAGGCCGATTTTCACTGCGAGGAGGCTCATCAGAAGGACGGCACCGATGAAGGCGGGGATGGGTTCCATTATAAGACATATATCTCAGCAGTCCTATAAAAAGCTCTCCTCAGAGGCCATTTCTCAAGTCAATCTTAATATGAAAATTAAATTATCACGATTTGCAGGATAGATTCATATATATGACAGTACCGCCTAATTGTTCCGAAATTCCTTTATAGAAGGAAAACAATAAAACATTTGCTCAGAGGGAGCTTATGAAGGGCGGGTGCTGGATGGAATCCCCCAAATGGGGCGGTGCAGTTCGTTTCTTCTGTCTAGCTGGTCTCTTCTTGGTCGTCATCTCCTCCCCCACCGCCTCAGCCTGGTCTTTTCCCTTCTCGATCCCTCTCCTATCAGCCTCCGACGGGGGCTGTGAGCTGAGCATCGACGTGGAGCCGTCCCCGGTGGAGGCTGGAACTGTGGCGACCTACACCATCCACCTCAAAAATTCGGGTTTCGAGGCCCTGAACGACGTATCGGTCACGGACAACTTCGGCCAGGCCGGTTTCATCGCCCGCCTTCCCGGAGGCGAATACTTCGATGTCGCCAGGACCACGCCCCCCCTGGAATCCAGCATCGCGCTGAAGGCGTTTGCCTTCTCGGGTCGTGAGGAGATCTCCCGGGCCGAGGCGACCGTCGAGGTGGGGCCCTCCGGGGAGGGGCTCTCGGCGGCCGAGGCTGAGCCGATGGCCGAGAAGGATCAGACCTTGATGATCATGTCAGCCTCTCCGGCGATCGATCTCGTAGTCGGGGCCGACCCGAAGGCCGTCCTGCCCGGAGGGGAGACGACGGCACTGATGACCGTCACCAACCGGGGTTCCGTCCCCCTGAGAGGTGTGGCGATCTCTGCCCCCGGCTGGACCGTCGAGGCCGGGGATCTGGAGCCGGGAGAGTCCAAGACCTTTTCGAGAGCTTTGACCGTCGCCGAAGACCTCTCCGCAGAGGTGACGGCCGCCGGGACCACCGATGGCGGCGAGACGGCCTTCGCCCGGGGGCTTTTGGAGGTTGCCACCGTCAGAAAGGATCTCACCGTCACCGTCATCTCATCCCCCGCCAGCTCCGGCCAGCCCGCCACCACCGAGTATCGGCTGAAGAACGATGGCGAGATGGTTTTCAGCCGAGTGACCCTGAAGGACGGCGATGGAGCCACCTTGGGGATCCTCCCCCGGCTCGGCCCGGGAGAGTCTGAAAGCCTTATCAGGACCTCAGCCGACGAGGCCGGAGGCATCACCGAGGTGACGGCCTTATCTCCGGAGGGAGAAACGGTCATCGGAGAGGTCGTCGTCCAGCCAGCGCCCCGCGCCTCTGCAGCAGATCTGCCGACGACGGGGTCGGTGTCGGCCCGGACCGGCGAGCTGGCGGGTTTCGACGCCATGCCGGGGTTCGAGGAGATGGATATGGAGCCGGCCTTCAGCGATCTCAGCTCAGGCTTCGACGGTTTCGGGACTCCGACGGAGCCGAGAGGGGGCCCGTCGGCTGAGGTTTCCCAGCCCCAAGGTTCCGCCTTCGAGGCGGGATTTGGAGGCTTCAATATCGATTTTGACTTCGGCGACTTCGGGTTCGGCGATATCTTCGGCGGCGGGGGCGGTGCCCCGCCAGCTCCGGCCGAGGATAATGTCGAAAAACCCGAGACCGGCTCGCCGGAGCTGGTGGTGACCCTCCAGGCCAACAGGACCCTGGTTCACAAGGGCGATCTGGTCGGGTACAGGTGCACCGCCGTGAACCGGGGGACTCTAGCCCTGGCCGACGTCACCCTTCAGTGCGGCGGGAGGACGGCGACGGCTCCTCGTTTGGCTCCGGGAGACGGACTTCCCCTGGAAGGGGCGATGATGGTTGAAGGTCCCCTGAACTTGACAGCCTCCGCCACGGCCGAAGGCCCCCTAGCCGACGAGGCCTCCATCGAGATAGGGGTGGTATCGCCGGACCTCTCGGTCCAGGTCGCCCAGGACCCCGAGAGGATCTGCCGGGGTCAGAGGGTCTCGATCTCCGTCAGGCTGGAGAACGTCGGAGACGACCCCCTCTCGGAGGTGAGGGTCACCGACTCCCTGGGGGAGATCGGAAAGATCCCTGCGCTGAAACCTGGGGAGGCGAGGACCCTCATGAGGAACTCGACCATCGGCGAGAGCTTCGATGATCAGGTCGCCGTCGTCGCCATAGACTCGACGGGCAGCCGCCTCGAGAGGTCGGCGAGCCTGACCTTCCAGCTCGCCGAGCCGGGCCTGAACCTCACCGTCGACCCCCTGAACGTCGTCGCATATCCCGGCGAGACGGTGGAGGCGGTCTGGACCATAAGAAATACGGGCGAGGTCGACCTGGTGGACGTGACCTTTGAGGGCGGAGAGAGCAGGTTCAGGCTTACCGCCGTCGCTGCCGGAGGCTCGACGCCCGTCTCCTCCACCTACTTTGCCGAAGAGAGCAGGGCGGTCTCGGGCGGTGCCGAGGGGAAAACCCTCGGCAGCGAGACGGTCTCATCCACCGCCTCCTTCGAGATGAGGGTGATATCTCCGGGGATCAGCCTCAACGTCAACCCCCTGGAGGTCGAGGCCTCCCCCGGTCTGGTCTTCAACCTCACCTGTCTCATCACAAACAGCGGCGACGACCCCCTCAGGGAGGTGGTCCTCTCCGAGAGGGGCCTGGGGGCCCTGGAGAAGATCGGGCGGCTGGAGCCCGGGGACTTTCGGGTCGTCGATCTCGGCTTCTTCGCGGAGTCGAACACCACCCTTGAACTCGAGGCTTGTGGGATCGATTCGAGGGGCAAAGCCTGGAACGATTCCAGGGAGGTGGCGGTGACCCTCGCATCCGCCAACATCGATCTCTCCGTCAGGGCCGAACCCTCCGAGACGAACTCCGGCGGAAGCGTCAACGTCGTCGCCACCGTCGAGAACCGGGGAGACGTCCCCATCTTCAGCACCTTCATCATGGGCAGCTCCCTGGGTCACATGGGGACGATAGACTACGTCTCCCCCGGCTCTCGCCGCACGTTGGAGCGGGAGATCGTCGTCTCCGGGGAGATCGAGGAGGAGATCACCGCCGAGGGCTTCACCAAGGACGGGGCCTCGGTGAGGGATCAGGCGATCCTCGAGGTGGGGCTGATAGAGGTCCCGCCTCCGGTCGAGGAGGTCGCGGCCAAACCAGATGTCCTTCCGGCTCCGGGCTCCTCCTCCGCCGCCGAGGAGGTCGCCCCTCCCAACGCCAGCGATATCTCTTTGGTCCAGGAGGACGCCTCCTCCGAAATAACCGGCCTCATGGACCGGCTCAGGGATATCCTGGAGAGGATCAGGCTGAAGAAGGACGGCTCGAAGGAGACGATGGACTCTGCCTCATCGGAGACGACGATGCCGACGGGATCGGAGGCGGCCTTCTCTTCGAGCGCCCTCCCCACCGCCAGCCCGACGAGCTCTTCGACGGAGTGGTCGGGATACGGGACCCACGAAGCCTCGCCCACCTCCTTCGACGGCGCCGTCTCGGAGGGGGCAGAATACGACTATTCGGCAGCAGGACCGATTTCAGAGGATCTGTCGCCCCGGAGGCCAAGCCCCGAGATGGCGGGGTGCTCGTACTCGGCTGAGGGGATCGCCTCCTCTTATATGTCATCACCCTGGATTTCAGCCAGCGACCCCGCCTCCGCATATCTCTCTTCCCCCTCCGCCTCGCCGGGGACGTGGGCGTACGCCTTCACCGGGGGCGGTCCCTCCATCTCCCCCACCTCACCGGCGGGGATCTCAGCCAACCTCGCGGGCTCTGCGACCGCCGCTCGGTACGAGCCCTCCGATCCGCGGTCGGTCTCGGAGGGGGGGGTGGCCGAGTCCGGGGCGTCGGTGGAGGTTTCAGGTCAAGGCGAGCTTTTGGCGATCTCGCCGGGGTATGCCGAGGCGGCGGCATCAGCAGGCAGCCCCAGCACCGACGGCCCCTTCGCGTCCACCTCTCCTTCCGAGAACTTCAGGCTGGTCATAGGCGACCTGGGCGAGATCGAGGTCGACAGGCCGCCGAGGATAATCGACGTGGGGGCCTTCCCGCCAGAGCCGACGGCGTGGACGCCGGTGGTGGTGGCGGTCCACGCCTCCGACGACATGGGGATCAGCTCCGTGGAGATGCTCTGGGACAGCCCCACCACCTCGGTGAGCAGGATGGATCTGTCCGACGTCACCAAGATCAGCTCATCGAGGATGGTGCTGGAGGAGGGCGACGCCAAGGACGGGTACTGGAGCTACGAGATCCCAGGCCAGGCGCCGGGTACCTACATGGCGGTCTTCGTCAAGGTGAGCGACGGGGAGAGGTGGGCCGAAGACGGCCCCTACATCCTCTTCTGGTCGACGGCCGCCCCCGAGAGCGAAGCCGTCCCACCGACCGAGGAGCCTCCGGCAGAAGATGACCGAGGCGAAAGGGGCTTCGAGACGACGAAGGGGAACGGGATGCTCTTCGTCGAGTCCACCACCGTCGTCGGAAGGGGCGACGTCTCCATCAAGAACGAGGTTCGAGAGGAGAGCGCCCGGTATAAGGAGGAGCTGGACGGCTACGGATCGATAGAGATGCAGTCCGAGAAGGTCATAAACAAAGGAAACCCCGTCGTCAACATATCCGACAGCAGGCTTCTCGTCTTCGACCAGGGCTACCTCAAGGGGTTCAAGGTGATGCAGTCTCCGGCCTTCCACGGCGGCATGGGAGCCAGCGTCACAGAGCAGTTCAGCGCCACCACCCTGGAGAAGAGCGAGACGGGGACGTTATCGTCGGCCAACAGGTCTGAGCACACCCTCCTCTTCAACACCCAGCAGGCCTTCGAGGGGTTATGGGGCACCAAGACCGAGTACTCTAACTTCAACAAGAAGATCAAGGCGAAACAGGAGCTGAACGGGACCTTCGAGACCCAGAAGAGGATATCCTTCGAGGACTAGAGAGGATTTCGATCTGACCTTGGAGATCAGGGGATCTGATGGGTTCGTCTTCGAGGATCAGGAATCAGGACCTTCCGGCCCTGATGGCCCCTTTCCAGATCTCATCCGCCCTGTCCACCACCGCCGAGATCTGGTCGTGGATCTCGATGCGGTGCTTGATATCTCCTGCCTTGAGGCCGCTGTCCACCGCCAGCCTCATCATCTCCCGGCTCTCGGCCCGGAGCTCCTCGGCCTTTTGCCACATCTCCTCGGCGGCCGATGGGTCTTCCGGCCGGATGTCGATCGATCGGCTCCGAAGATCGTCGGACCTCCTCAAAAGCTCTGTCGCCTCCTTTTTGAGCCGTTCCGCCTCATTCGAGAGCCTCCTCATATCCTCCTCCATCTCATCGAAGCTCTTCTCTACAAACTCCTCGTCAATGCCGAACATCAGTAATAACCTCCTAAATCATATTCAAAAAGATCTGGTGGAACCTGAGGTCCCCGGTCAGCTCGGGATGGAAGGCGAGGCCCAAAAGGTTACCCTCTCTCGCGGCCACCGCCACCTCGTCGATCCGGGCCAGGACCTCGACGTCGGCGTTCCAGCCGACTATCGCCGGTGCCCTGATGAATACGGCGTGGTAAGGCGAGCTGAAGCCCGATACATCGAGATCCGCCTCGAAAGACTCCCTCTGGGACCCAAAGGCGTTCCTGGCGACCCTGACGTCCAGGAGGCCGAGGGGAAGAAACCTCGTCTCCTCGACGATCTCCTTGGAGATGACGATCAGCCCAGCACAGGTGGCCATGATGGGGACGCCGGATTCGGCGGCAGCCCGGATCTCGTCGCCGACGCCGGTCCGGGCGAGGTGTCTCGCGATGGTGGTGCTCTCGCCGCCGGGGAGGACTATGCCGTCGCATTCGGGAACTATCCTGCCTTTCCGGACCTCCACCACCGATCCCTCGGACCCCAGGACCCGCTCCATCGACAGCACGTGCTCAGAGACGTCCCCCTGGAAGGCGACGACGCCTATCCTCGATCTACCAGCCCCTGGTCTGAAGGATCTCGCCCTCCTGGAGGGTCCCTGCATCTATCCCCTTCATGGGGTCGCCGAGGCCGGCGGAGATCTGGACGAGCTTTATCGGGTCGTCGTAGTTGTTCACCGCCTCCACGATCGCCGAGGCCATAAGCTCCGGGTTTTGGGACTTGAATATCCCGGAGCCGACGAATACGCCGTCCGCCCCCATCTGCATCATCAGGGACGCGTCGGCGGGGGTGGCGATCCCTCCGGCGGCGAAGTTGACGACGGGAAGCCTCTGCATCTCCCTGCACTCGACGACCAGCTCGCGATCCGCCTCGATCTCCCGGGCGACCTTCACCAGCTCTTCGTCAGCCATCCCCTTGAGGCTCCTGATCTGACCTCCGATCATCCTCATGTGCCTGACAGCCTCCCGGACGTCGCCGGTCCCGGCCTCGCCCTTGGTCCTGATCATCGCTGCGCCCTCTTTTATCCTTCTCAGCGCCTCCCCCAGGTTCCTGGCGCCGCAGACGAAGGGGACTGTGAACTTGGCCTTATCGACGTGGAACTCGTCGGCGGGGGTCAAAACCTCCGACTCGTCGATCATGTCGACCCCGATCGCCTCCAGGATCTGAGCCTCAGCGAAGTGGCCGATCCTCACCTTGGCCATCACAGGTATCGAGACCGAGTCGATGATCTCCATGATGATCTTCGGGTCTGCCATCCTGGCGACCCCGCCCATCTTCCTTATGTCGGCCGGCACCGCCTGGAGGGCCATCACCGCCACGGCCCCCGCCTCCTCTGCTATCACGGCCTGCTCAGGGGTGGTGACGTCCATGATGACGCCCCCCTTCTGCATCTTTGCAAAGCCGCGTTTGAGCAGCTCAGTGCCGAAACGTAGTTCTTCAAGTTGCATGATTGTCAGATGCCCCGATCTTTTTTAAGCCGCTTACAAGTGAGGGCCGAATAAATAAACTTTGCTCCCCGAACTGCTGGCAACCATCGTAAAAATAGATATCCGGGGGAGCTGTTGATGGGCCACAACCCCTCGGGGAGTCGCGGCCCAAAAACGACCGGTGGGACTATTCCCTGTAGATCTCGTACATGTAGACGTCCTTCTCCCCCTTCCTGTCGTCGACCCAGACGATCTTGGCGTCTCCGGTCCGGGGATCGGTCTGGTTCCCGGGGCCTGTATAGATCTCCATCTCCTGGCGGGTCGAAAGGTCCATCGCCCTTATGTCCCAGTCTCCGTTCCTGTCGTCCTGCCAGACCAGGATGCCGTCCCGGAGGTGGGGCATCGTCTGGTCCGAAGGGTCCGAGGTTAGCTCCTCGGTCTTGCCGGTGGCCAGATCGAACGAGTAGAGGTCCTGGTTGCCGTTCCGATCGTCCTGCCAGACGACGATCTTCCCGTCGGTGGTGGGGAAGGTCTGGTTGCCAGCCCCGGAGTAGAGGGGTCGTCGGGTCGTGCCGGACCAGATGTAGATGTCCTCGTCGCCGTTCTGGTCGTCCTGGTAGACGACCACCGACCCGCCGGCGTCGGGGTTTTTGCCCTTCGGCGGTATCGCCTCCATCGTCTCGGTGGTGTAGAGGGGCTTCTTCTGGACGCGCCACCCGAAACCTGCTATGGGAAGGTCTCCCCATCCCAGCATCTCCTCGCTGATGGAGGGCCTGGTGGGGACGGAGATACCCCTCTGAAGCTGGGTCCGATTGACGGTGGGGATGTCCAGGGTCCTGATGGCCCAGGAGCTGAACTCCTCTTCGAGGTGCATCCAGGCCACGACGTCCCCTTCGATCTCCGGATACATGTCCAGCTCAGGGCCCGCGGCGAGGGGCCACTCGACGTTCTCGATCAGGTTGTAGAGGCGGATATCGGGGTTTCCCGTCCTGTTGTCCATCCAGACCACCCAGTCGCCGCTGACGGCGGGGCTGGTCTGGTCGCCGGAGGCCTGGCAGATGATGCTGATCTGGTCGGACCCCAGGTTCTGGTATCCGAACTTGCCGCTGGGGGAGATCAGCCAGGCGAGCCTCGAGTCGAAGTCGAGGTCGATCTCTCCTGAACCAGAGGCCACCTCCCTGTCCTTCCAGGTGTTGGGGTCGAAGCTTCTGATCGACCAGCCCTCTTCAGTCGGCTCCTGATAGACGATCCGCTTTCCGTAGACCTTCGGCTGGGTCTGGACGCCGTCTCTCGAATAGGCGCGGCCCCACTTCCTCTCCCAGAAGTAGTAGCAGACGTCGCCGGTCGTCGAGTCCTCCCAGACGATCACGTCGCCGCTGACGTGGGGATGGAGCTGGTCGCCATCGCCGGTGAGCTTCGTCTCCTCGCCGGTGGCAAGGTCGAGGGCGTAGACGTCCCAATCGCCGTTCCGGTCGTCCTGCCATACCAGAAGGTCGCCGCTGACGACCGGATACATCTGATCTCCCGCCTTGGAGGCCGGCGGCTTGATGGCGGACCCATCCAGGTCCTTCACCATCACGTCCACGTCGCCGGAGGAGTCGTCCATCCAGGCGACCCTGCCTCCATAAACCGAGGGGCTCGTCTGGTCTCCCTCCCCTTCGACGACGACGATCTCCTCGCCCGAAGAGAGGTTCAGGGACCTCACGTCCCAGTCTCCCTTCCTGTTGTCCTGCCATACGAGAAGGTCGCCGCCGATGTCAGCCTCTCTTTGGTCGCCCGGCGCCCGGACCAGGGGCCGCTCGAACCGGTTATAGAAGTCGAATCCGAAGATGTCCCAGTCGCCGCTTCGGTTGTCAGACCAGACGATGAGGCTCTCGTTGGTGGCGAGGTCCGCCTTCTCCAAAAGGAGGATCGGATCGTCTCCCACCGACCGCGTCATGATCTCGGGCTTGCCCTGGCTGTAGTCCATCCAGACGATCCGGTCGCCCTCCAAAAACAAAGAACCTCCGGCGACGTTCACGTAGAAGGGGAACCCCACCCCGTCGTTCGGCTTCTGGTTCATCGGTCCAGTCACGGCGGGGATCTCCCTCTCCAGCTTTAGGTCGTAGAGGTATATGTCCTGGTCCCCGTTCCTGTCGTCCAGCCAGGCGACCCGGTCGCCCGAGATGACGGGGAGGCCCTGATAGCCGGTGTCGGTGGTGATCACCGTCTCCTCGCCCGTCTTTAGGTTTTTGGCCCTGATGTCCCAGTTCTCGTTCCGGTCGTCCATCCAGACGACCGTCTCGCCGTCGATCCAGGGTGCCTCCTGCTTTCCCGGATCTGTCGTCACCTGGGTCTCGGTCCCGGAGGTCAGGTTGTAGACGAAGATGTCCCAGCTCCCCGCCCTGTTCTCCATCCAGGCCACAAGGTCTCCCCGGACGATGGGGGTGGCCTTCTTCGAAATGGCGGTGGTGATCTGCTCCTCCGACCCGGAGGCGACGTCATAGACGTATATCTGGTCTTCGCCGGTTCGTCCGTCGATCCAGACCACCTTTCCGTCGCCCACCATCCCGTACATCTGGTTGGAGGGGTCGTCGGTCACCTTCGTCTCCTTCCTCGTCGAGAGGTCGCGGAGGTATATGTCGAGGTTTCCGCTTCTGTTGTCTGTATACAGGATCAGATCGCCGCTGATGCTGGGTCGGCTCTTATCGTCCTCGGAGTCGGTGATCGCCACCTCCCGGCTGGCGGCGAGGTCCATCATGTAGACGTTGAAGCTTCCGGTCCGATCGTCGGTCCAGACGACCCGATCGCCGTCGAGCCACGGGTTTGAGCAGTTGTAAGGTCCCGAAGCGATCTTTTCGTCGGCCGAGAGGCCGAAGTCGCGGATGTATACGTCGGAGTCCTCGGCCCGATAATCGGTCCAGACGACCCCCTCGTCGCCTACGTCGGGGTCCATCTTGAGGGAGCCGGGGCTTATGGCAGTCTCCTCGCCGGTGTCGATGTCGTAGATGTAAACCTCGGCGACGCCGCTCCGGTAATCCTGCCAGGCGACGAGCTTTCCTTTGACCGAGGGGGCGGTCTGGAGCCCAGGCCTCTCGATGACCGTCTCCTTCTTCGTCGATAGGTCGTATGCGACTATATCGTAGTCTCCGGTCCTGTTGTCGGACCAGACCAAGAGGTTTTCGTCGATGGCCGGAAAGAGCTGGTCTCCAGTCGCCGTGGCGAGGGGGCTCTCGCGGCCGGTCTTCAGGTCGTAGAGGTAGACGTCGGAGTTTCCGTTCCGGTCGTCGACCCAGACGATCCTGTCGCCGCTGATCTGGGGCTGGATCTGGTCCTTGGGGTCAGATGTGATCCGCCTCTCCTGGCCGGTCAAAAGATCGTACATGTATATGTTCCAGTCGCCGTCCCGATCGTCCATCCAGACGACCCGGTCGCCGTCGATGTCCGGGAGGAACGAGCTCCCGTTGGCGGTGGTGATCGGCATCTCCTCTCGGGTGGCGTAGTCGTAGAGGTATATGTCCGACTCTCCGGTCCGCATATCCTGCCAGACGATCCGATCGCCGCTGACGGCGGGATGGTCCTGGCAGCCGGGATAGAAGGAGACACCCCTCTCGGTCCCGGTCTCCAGGTCGTACATGAATATGTCGAAGTTGCCGCTTCGATTGTCCGCCCAGGCCACCACGTGGCCGTCGATGGCAGGCTGTTCCTGCAAGCTCCACAAGGTGCTGATGGGCCGCTCTTTTCCCCCACTCAATCCTGAGGCGACGCCCGCCAAAAGGAGCGCCGCCGTCAATAAAATGATGATCCGCCTCGACATCTTAGCACTCATCCTGTCGAAGTTAAGCTTGAGATCTCAACCTCCAAAAGGTGGGCGGCGAATATATAAGGTCTTACCCCGCGAACCCGATGAATATGCCCTTTGAGGAATATCTGCGGGAACGAATGGACAAAGAGAGAATGGTCGAAGGTGAGGCCGGTGGCCGACTACTTCCCCCGAATGACGATGGTGAGGACGTCCTCGTCGGCGAGGGCGTGATCGAGGCCCACCGATTGGCCCGGGAACTTGGCGCTCTTTCCCCAGACCTTGGCGTACCGGAAGAGCCGGACGAAGTCCCGATGGAGGTGCTCGCAGACCGTCCGAACGGTGGAGTCCTCCAGGATCACCAGGGGGTCTTTCATGTCCGCCTTCCCCCGCTGGGGCTTGAGGTATATCCTGATGAACCCGAGGGTCTCGTATATCAGCTCTTTCAGATCCTCGATGCCGATATCCTTCTCGACGGAGAGGGGTATGAAGTCTCGGCCGATGGTCCTCTTTATCTCCTCCCGGACGTCGTCGTACTCGAGATCGATCTTGTTGACGACCGCCAGCTGGGGGACGTAGATCCTGTTCCCGGCGAGGAAGTCGACGAGGGTCTCGGTGTCGATATCCTCCCGGATGGTGATGATGCCGTTGACGATCCCGTAGGCCCGGAGGATCTCGGCGATCTCGACGTTGGTCATCTTGGTGAGGTTGACGGTATTTCGGATGGTGATGCCGCCCCTCTCCGAGGGGCTGAGGGTGATGTCGGGGGGGGTCTTGTCGAGCCTGATCCCAGCGTCGTAGAGCTCCCGCTCCAGGACGTCGAGGCGATAGTTGTAGACGTCCCCCATCAGAAGGATGATGTCGGCGGCCCTCGCCGCGGTGATCACCTCCCTGCCCCTCCCCTTCCCCTTGGAGGCTCCCTTGATTATGCCGGGCATGTCCAGGATCTGGATCTTGGCACCCTTGTAGTCCATGACCCCGGGGATCACCTCCAGGGTCGTGAACAGATAGGAAGCCACCTCGGCGTCGCTTCCCGTCAGCCTGTTCAGGAGGCTCGACTTCCCGACGGAGGGGTAGCCCACGAGGGCGACGGTGGCATCGCCGGACTTCTTGACGTAGTAGCCCTTGCCGCCGCCGGCCCCTTTGATCCGCTGCAGCTCTTGCTGCGCCTTCAGCTTCGCTATCTTGGCCTTCAGCTTTCCTATGTGATGCTCTGTGGCCTTGTTCTTCTGGGTGTTGAAGATCTCTTCTTCTATAGCCTGGATCTGCTCATCGATCGTCGCCATCTATAACCTGCCTTCAAACCGTCCCGGCCCTTCTCTTCTGCCCATCGCCCGCTTCTTCTAGGTCGACGTTCTGCCCTCGAAGGTCGGCGGGAGCACATCTTTCTCAGCCCCCTGGTCGCAGGTTACATATTAATGATTTGGGCTCCCCAGGCTCGCTTCGACCTTTGAGCTTGTTCTTGGCTCTTTAAGCCTGGATGAGTCGTGGATCTAAGATCAGTCAAACTGGCGGCGGCGAACCCGCCAGCAAGCTGCGGGGTATCCAATAAATGAATGTGGTTGGCGAGCTTTAGTAAGTGATCTCTTGATTGGTCCTCCATCCTTCTGAAAGCCTAGAAGGGGGGGCCGAACGGAAAGAGGATGCTCGATGCCAAGCTAGTGGAGTCGATTGTGAGCGTTACTGGTTGGCGTTGGCAACGGATATATCTTCACCGACCTTCATCTCCCTGAAGTAGATCCAGGTCCTGAAGGATGCGAGCACGAAGCCATATACCGCAGGCCCCAAGATCATTCCCGAGACTCCGACGACCAGGACAGGGGCCAGAAAAGCGAGGATGGTGATCAGGGGATGGATGGAGGCCCCTCGCTGGGCGAGCTTCGGGAGAATAAAGTTGCCAGGCAAAACAGTGAGGAATATGACACCATATAAGAGGGTGGCAATGGCTCTGATGTAGTCTTGGACGATTATGAAGTAGACGGCAATAGGTCCGAAGACCATGAAAGCGCCTAGCATCGGCATGAGGGAAAAGACGCCTGTAAGTATTCCAAGAAGGGCAGGGTATGGGACACCTAGTAGGAAATATCCAGCGGCCCCCATTACAGCTATGATTGCCGCAGTGGCGAATAAGAGCCGGAATAAGCTCGAGTAGATGGCATCAAGCTCCACGAGGAACCTGGCCAAAACCTCCCTTCTCGGCATGAGTTCCAAGGTTCTGTCGATCAGTCCCCCTCCGTCCATCATGAAATAATACGTAAAGAAGGCCGCAACCATCGCCTCTGTGACGAGGAGGGGCACGTTGGATGCGAAGTTCAATAATCCCTCCTGGATGGTCGGGCTGATTCTCGTGAGGGCCAATGCCCCGATATCCCCCATGGCCTCCAGCCGTTGGGCGAATTGGGCGGGCAGGTACTCCTCAATGAAGCCGATAAACGTCTCCGATAGGGCGCTAACTCCTTCATGGAAGTAGCTAACACCACCGAGGTTGATAATATTTGATAGTTCCTGGAAGAGGACGCCGATGAAGCCGAAGATGGGGAAGAGAATTATGGTGAGGATGAGGAGCATCGAGAGGAAGGACGATAGGCTCTTCCTGTGAGTCTTGTTGACGAGCCACCTGTAAACCGGATAAAAGACGTAGGCGAGAAGGAAGCTCAGAAGGAATGGGACGAGGACGTCCTTGGTCAGATAGATGGCGATAAGAATGGCCAGGACAACTACGATCGTACTAGCCACGCTGAACTTCTGATCCGGGTCCAAATTAGTCTTCCCTCAAATGCGACATACCTTTACTGCTAATTAAGCATTCTCTAATCTGGTGGTTTCACTGGTCCACAGTCACGACCTCAAAACTCGGTCCCGCCACATGTTGCGGCGAGAGGGGCCGAGGGGCCCCGATGCGGATACCAAAAGTATAAATATCGCCCCCCCATGACTATCCCCGATCCGGGGTATAGTATGAAGTGGCATGGAAGTTCAAAAAGGAAGTTCACCGGCGGAAGGCTGATCTCAAACCGAGGAAAGAGGAAGTGCGAGCTGGGGAGAGAGGCCGGTGAGCCGAACGTGGACGTCACGCGAAAGAAGCAGATAAGGACCAGGGGCGGAAACTCCAAGACCAGACTCCTGAGGTGCGACATCGCCTCCGTCGCCGATCCTGTGACCGGAAAGTCCAAGATGGCGAAGATCGAGACGGTCAACGACAACAGCGCCAACCTTAACTACATCAGGAGAAACATAATCTCCAAGGGTGCCATCATCAAGACCGAGCTGGGATTGGCTCAGGTCACCAGCAGGCCTGGGCAGGACGGGGTCGTGAACGCCGTCCTCGTCGCCAAGTGATCGGAAGCCGACCTTCCGTCCAACCTCTTTTGATGTATCTGATATTCAGGTGTGCCGGGTGCGGACGCCACCTTTATGCCGAGGATGGCGCCGCCACCAGGACCTGTCCCTGCGGAAATCGGATAAGGCTCGACAAGGTCAGAGTCATCGCCAGGGCGGAAGACGAGCGGGAGGCCGGGGACCGGGTGAGGGCCCTTCAGATGGAGGGGCGGGAGATGACAGGCTTTTCGCCTGCCGGCTGACCCATCCGAATTTTCCGAGTTCGGTTTCAACAAGTTTATAAACCACCGGGGCTACGGCGCACGTGGGGTGATAGATTGCCTTATGGGCAGACCGAAGTAAAAATCATTACCTTGATAGCCCTCGCCATGATGATGGTCTTTGGACCTGTGGCCGCAGCGACCGTCTGGAGCTCGGGATCGTACGGCCTTGAGGCGGGTTCTGTGACCTGGCCGACAAAGGATGTCAGCGTCCAGGGGGTAACAAAGCTCGGAGGTGCCAGCCGCCAGGCGAGCCTGGAGGACCAAACTGCATCGGCGATGGGGCTTGGAAACAACAGCATCCAGGTGATCTCGCAGGGAGATGGGGCGTTGTTCCATCTCGGAAACAACAGCAGCCAAGTTGCTTCGCAGGAAGAGACGGCGACCATGGTCCAGCTAGGAATCGGAGGCGGCTCAGTGAGCGCTCAAGCGCCCGCCTCGGGGACGGTGCAGCTGAGCGGCTATTATAATAATATGGGGAGCTATATGAACATATTCTATCCCATCAATATGCTCGGCGGGACCTTCAGCAGCTCCGGTGGCGGAGGCTGCGGTTGCTGTGGCTGATCCATCGCAAAGAGCGAGGATGCGGCCATATCCTCTTTTTTCCGTCACAGTCACATCCACTTCGGCGCAAGCCACCTCGTCACATCCATTCGTAATGAGCGAGGACCTCGGGCCGAAAGTCGTAGAGAAGGCTGTTTTCGACGTAGCCGAAGAAGAGGCAGCCTTTGCACTCCCGGACGATCTCATCCCGCCTCTCCGTCGAGGACTCCCAGACCCGGGCGATCCCTTCGGAGATGGTGCCTAGGGGCTCCTTGTGGACTCTGCAGGTCGCAACAGTCCCGTCTGAGGCGACGGAAAGGACGATCTGGGGGGCGTGGCACCTGAATTCTGGCCTTCGGTCTCGAACCATCCGCAGGTAGGTGAGGGAGTTGATGATGGGGCGGCCCTTCTTTTTCATATCGATCAGCCTCTCGACGGACCGCCTGTAATCGGGAAGGTCAGAGTCTCTGACCCCCATCTCATCCCAGACGCCTTCGAATCCCGGGGTCTCGTGGAGGGGCTCAAAGGAGATGAGGGCCCCGAGCTCCTCGGCGAGGCGGACGAGGTCTTCGAGCTCTCCGAGGTTCTTCCGGCTGATGACGCAGTTCATCAGGACCCGGTGGCCCGCCTCCTGGGCGGCCCTGATCCCTTCGAGGACCGGCTCGATGGAGGCGCCCCGGATCTCTCGATAGGAGTCGATCCCGTCGACGGAGACGGAGAGGAGGTCGAGGTCGCAAAGCTCGGAGGCCCTTTTGGAGAGGAGCTGGCCGTTGGTGATGAGGGAGGTGACCATCCCCAGGGACTTGGCGTGACCGAGAATATCGGGGAGGTCGGGCCGGAGGAGGGGCTCGGCGGTCCAGGCGTTGTAGACCCCGATCCCGAAGGACTTTGCGTCTCCCAGCATGGCGAAGATCGCCTCGGTCGTCATCTCCGGACCGGGGGTCCGCCAGTACTCGCAGAAGGGGCACCTGAGGTTACACTTTGCGTTGATCCCGTGGGAGAGGACGAAGGGCCTCTTTCGGACCCTCATCTGGACCAGGGCCTTGAGGGCGGTTTTCGGGTGGAATGTGGGCATCTGCGCCAATTTTGCTCACTTCAAGAGCCTTGGGGGGACGATCTGCCCCGCCAGGAAGACGCTCCTATCCTCTCCCCGGCGGATCAGCTCTGCCCTGCCCCCGTTCACCAGGACCTCGGGGCAGCGGGGCTGGCCGTTGTAGACCGAGGCCATGGAGAAGCCGTAGGCTCCGGCGTCGAGCATCGCGACGATGTCGCCCCTCTCCACCTTCGGTAGGGTTCTATCTTTGGCCAGGACGTCGCCGCTCTCGCAGATGGGGCCGACGACGGTGTACCTCTCCTCGGGCGCACCGTCGGCCTTGTTGGCGATGACGGCGTGGTGGTAGGCGTCGTAGAGCATCGGTCGAGCCAGGAGGTTGAAGCCTGCGTCGACGCCGACGAAGTTGACGTGGGCCCTCTTGACGACGTTCACCTTTGTGAGAAATAGAGTGGTGTCGGCGACGATGCTTCGGCCGGGCTCCAGGATCATCCTCGGCGATATCCCCAGATCTCTGCACCTATCCTCGAAGACCGGCAGTATCCCGGCGGCCAGGTCCTTCGGGGTCGGAGCCACCGTCTCGGGGGCGTAGGCGATCCCGAGGCCTCCGCCGAAGTCCATCATCTCGATCTCGCCCCCGATCTCGACGATTTTCCCGGCCAGGTCCATCATCTTCGACGCGGCCTCGACGAAGGGGGAGACTTCCAGGATCTGGGAGCCGATGTGGCAGTGGAGGCCGATGGGTTTGATCCCATCGAGGCTCATGGCGGCATTGTAGACCTCGACGATCTCCTGCCAGGGTATCCCGAACTTGGAGGTCTTGAGCCCCGTGGCTATCTTCGGGTGGGTCTTGGCGGAGACGTCGGGGTTCACCCGGAAGGCCACCTCCGCCTCCTCCCCCATCTCCGATGCCACCTCGGCCAGGGCAAAAAGCTCGTCTTTTGAGTCGGCAGAAACCCGGACGCCGGCCTCGACGGCCATCTTTAGCTCCTCGGCCCTCTTGGAGTTGCCGTTGAAGAGGACCTTCTCCATCTGCATCCCCGCCATCCTCACGAGAGTTAGCTCTCCCGCGGAGAAGACGTCGGCCCCCATCCCCTCCTTCGCCAAAATCCTCAGGATGGCCAGGCTCCCGTTCGCCTTCACAGCGAAGTAGATCCAGGCCTCGGGGAAGGCCTCACGGTAGGCCCTCGAGTTCTCCACAAGCCGCCTCTCGCTTGTAACGTAAAGGGGCGTTCCGAACTTTCCGGCGAGGTCGACGACATCGACCCCGTCGATCAAAAGATGGCCTCCTTCCGCCCTCAGGTGATCCTTCGTCCCGAACATGGATCTGGATGTAGGGTCTGGGCGCGTAAAATCTTTTTCGTTACGGGCCCCGAGGGCATTTTCATCCTATCGGATCTGACAGTTCTTCAAAAATAGTTGATCGGCGGGGAGACGCCCGCACCCTCGAAGTTATAATCGGAGCTTCAGGGGACGAGCCTTCTTCGATCCCTGGGGAAGAGGACGGCGTCCCTGATGTTCTCGAGGCCGAGCATCGTGAGGACGACCCTCGCGAGGCCGAGGCCCCACCCGGCGTGGGGGGGCATCCCGTACCTGAAGGTCCTCAGGTAGAACTCGAACCCCTCGGGGTCCAGACCTTGGCGCCTTATCTTCTCGATGAGGACATCGGGGTCGTGGACCCGCTGGGCTCCGCTGGCGAGCTCCATCTGAGGGTGCATCAGGTCGAAGCCCCGGCTGATCTCGGGCCGGTCCTCGAAGGGCTGGGTGTAGTAGGGCTTGATGACGGTGGGCCATTCGGTCATGAAGTAATGCTCGCCGACGGCAGAGCCTATCGCCTTCTCCGCCTCGGTGTCCATGTCGTCTCCCCACTCGATCTCGCTATTTCTGCCCGCATTTGCGATCTTTAGGGCATCGGTGTAGGTCACCCTCCTGAAGGGGGTCTTGGGGACTTCGAGGTCGACGCCGAGGGTCTCCAAATCCTTTCTGCACCGGTCGGCCACGTCACTGTAGGCCTTGGCCATCCCGTTCTCCAGGAGGGTCATCACGTCCTCCTCGTCGGCAAAGCTGACCTCGACGTCGATGGATATCGCCTCGTTGAGGTGACGCCTGGTGTCGTGCTCCTCGGCCCGAAAGATCGGCCCGATCTCAAAGACCCTGTCCAGCCCCGCCGACATCAGCATCTGCTTGTAGAGCTGGGGGCTCTGGTTGAGGAAGGCCTCCCTCTCGAAGTAGGTGATGGGAAAGAGGGCCGTCCCGCCCTCGGTGGCCGTCGCCACCACCTTCGGGGTAGAGACCTCGAGAAACCCGTTCTCTGCGAAGAACTCCCGGAAGGATCGGAGAACCTCGCTCTCGATCCTGAAGACGGCCAGAACCGGAGGCCTCCGGAGGTCGATGAACCGCGAGTCGAGCCTGGTATCCAGGTCCGCCCCCACCTTTCCGGTGGGGTCCATGGGCAGCGGCGAGTCGGCCTCGTTCAGGACGGCGATCTCCGAGGGGATGATCTCAAAGCCCCGGGGAGCCTTGGGCTCGCCCTTGACCCTTCCCCTCACGAGAAGGACGCTCTCCCGGCTGAGGCGCCTCACCCTTTCGAGGAGGCCTTTATCCACCTTCTTGGCCACCAGGGTCACCTGAGCGAAGCCCTCCCGGTCCCGCAGGACGAGAAAGCAGATCCCGCCCAGGTCTCGAACCTCGTGAGCCCAGCCCGCCAGGGTCACCTCAAGGCCATCCATCTCCGGAAGTATATCACCTGAATAATGAGTTCTGAGGACCAAATAACGTCACCGTGGGGAGAATAGGTTTCTGATATAAAAGCAGTCCGCAGATCGGCGGCGATGGAGGTTCAGATGGTGGATTTGGGCCGTCCAACAAAGCTAAAGGGGATAAGACGTTCATTAACATAATATTAGGGCAATCTGTTCCTGTCTCCATCAAAGATCCGGCGATAGCGCCGCCTCGGCGTCGAAACGGGCTTTGAATGAGGCGTTCCATCGGCTCCGAAAAGATGGAGCGGCTCAAGGGGCTTTATAAAAACGGCGCAAAGGCATCCGGTAGATATATCTGAAAAGGGGATCGTAGTACTTCTGGCCTGTAGTCACCATGACGATATCGCTGAAAGATCTGATGGAGCAGGTCGAGTTCTGGATCTTGCTCTTCCTTCTGGGAGGCGCTCTCCTCAACTGGCCTATCCTCTCCCTGGTCGCAGGAGGAGACGAACCCTCCGGCCATCTCACGATACTAGTCTACATAATCGCAGTATGGCTTTCGATCATCCTCTTTGCTTTTCTCTTTGACAGGTGGACCTCGAATTGATCAACCCGGTTCTTGCCCTGGCGGCGATGGTGGTGTACCTCTTCCTCCTCTTCGGCATAGCCCACTACGCCGACAGGAAGCGCGAAGAGGGGAAGAGCATAGTCTCAAACCCCTACGTCTACGCATTGTCCTTCTCTGTCTACGTCACCGCCTGGACCTTCTACGGAGCCGTCGGAAGGTGCGCCACCGAAGGCCTCGGTTTTCTCCCGGTTTACCTGGGGCCGTCGCTGGTGATGCTCCTCGGCTGGACTGTGATAAGAAAGATGATAACGATCTCAAAAGTGCATCGTCTCGCCACCATAAGCGACTTCATAAGTTTCCGGTACGGGAGGAGCTACTTCATCGGGGCTCTCGTCGCCGTTGCGATCCTCATAGTTATAACGCCCTACGTCGCCCTCCAGCTGATAGCCATATCCGAGTCCATGACGATAATAAGCGGCTCAACCTCGCATCACGAGATTCGGGGGGTCAGACGGCTGATGGTGACCGCCCTCCTCGGGCTATTTGCCATCATCTTCGGGACTAGACACCTCGACCCCCTGGAGCGGCACGAGGGGTTGATCGCGGCGGTGGCCTTCGAGTCGGTGGTGAAGCTGGTGGCCTTCCTGGTGGCGGGGCTCTACATAACCTACGGCCTCTTCAGCGGCTACGGCGAGATCGTCAGCGCTGTCGCCAGAAGCCCGGACTATTCTCACTTTCTAAAAGTCGATTACGTCTCCTGGTTTTCTGTGACGATTATGTCCTCCTTTGCGATCCTTTTTCTCCCCCGCCAGTTCCACGTGATGGTGGTGGAGAACTCGAAGGAGGAACATCTGAAGAAGTCGATGTGGCTTTTCCCCCTCTACATGCTGCTTATAAACCTCTTCGTCCCGGCGGTGGCCTGGGGCGGCCTCCTCCTGGGAGAGCCGGGAAGGGCGGACATGTTCATGGTCTCGATCCCCATCAGCCAGGGCCAGGATCTTTTAGCTCTCCTGGTCTTCATCGGAGGGACCTCGGCGGCCACGGCCATGGTCCTCGTCTCGACAGTGACGGTGGGCACCATGATGCTGAACGACCTGGAGATGCCCTACATCGCCCGGAAGATCGGGAAGGGGAGAGACCTTCCTTCCCTCATCATCTCCCTGAAGCGGCTGAACATAATTCTGGTTTTGGCTCTAGGGTACTTATATTCCCTCCTCGTCGGCTTTCCGGCCCTGGTGGACATAGGCCTGTTGTCGTTTCTCGCCGCCTGCCAGCTCGCTCCCGCAGCCCTGGGCGGCCTCTACTGGAAGAAAGGGTGCAGGCAGGGGGCTGTGGCGGGCCTGGTGGCGGGCTTCGTCATCTGGTTTTACGCCGGCCTCATCCCGACCGTTGCGGAAGCCGGATGGGTCTCTAAGGACCTGATCGCAAACGGGCCCTTCGGGATCGCCCTCCTCAGGCCCACGGCCCTATTCGGCCTAGAGCTCGACCTCTGGAGCCACGCCTTCTTCTGGTCGATGCTGGCCAATTTCACCCTTTACGTCCTCTTCTCCCTGATCCACGAGCCGACCGATGAGGAGAAGGTCCTCGCCGAGAGCTTCGTGGACGTATACAAGGTCGGTCCAAGGATCGAGCCCAGTCCCGTCCTGCCCTTTGGAGAGAGCATGGTAATAAGGGTCGGGACTGTGGACGAGCTGGAGGGGACGGTGGCCCGGTACATCGGGGCTGAGAGGGCGAAGAACGTCGTCGAGATGAACCTCGCCGACCTGGATGCCACCAGGGAAGGGATCGATGCGAGGCAGCTCTTCGAGCTGCGGGACCGGCTTGAAAAGACCCTCACCGGCTCGGTAGGGCCCTCGGCCACCAGGATGATCGTCGAAGAGGAGGTGGCGGTAAAGCCGGTCGTCGAGGTGATCAAGGAGACGAGGCCCCTCTATTCCCTCGATCCGGGAAGGGTCTACATCGTCCCGGAGAAGGCCTACGAGGTCTTCACAGACCAGATAACCCACGGCGTGGAGGGGCTCTGCATAACCTCGACGGATCCCGATGAGATAAGGTTGAGGTGGCACTTCACCGAGACGCCGATCGTCAGGCTCAGCCACGAGAAGGGCCGGGGCGAGAGGTACATCGCCCCCAACAACCTCCCCCTCCTCTTCATAACCATAAAGTCCTTCGTGGAGAGCAGCAAGAACAGCATAATCCTTCTGGACGGCCTGGAAGAGCTGATCGAGGAGAACGTATCCCTGGTCCCCGAGGCGGAGGTCATCGACTTCGTCCACGCCCTGGAAGGCATTTCGGGGAAGGGCCGGACGAGGCTTCTCCTCCAGGCGAGGCCCGAGTTCATCAACAGAAAGCTGACCTCTGAGATCACCGAGGTCCAGCAGCTGATATTTCTCCTGGGTCCCCTTTCGGCCTATCTCTTCAAGGTCTTCGCGGAATATCTCTTGAAGAGGCTCGACGAGCCCGACAAGATGACGGTTTTGAGGGACCTCGAGGAGATGATGGAGACTGACAGGCTCTTCTCCGGGATGAGGGGGCGAGACGAGGACGTCCCTTGCGATCCGGAGATGGGCGAGATCGGCGAGGGGCCCAAGAGGAGCGGGGTGAAGGTCGACTCAAGATCGAGGTTGAGCCGGTGGGAGTTTTTCTCAGCCTTGAGGCGTTTGGAAAAGGCGATCGATGAGGTGGATCCGAGCTTCGATCTTGCATCCTCCGCAAAGCCCCTGATGGCAAAATACGGTCTGAACCCCATAGAGCTGAGGCTCGCCCCCGGGACCACATACGTCATCGAGGAGGAGAAGCCCGTAAAGAGCCTCGTTGTCTTCAGCGACCTCGTCGATCGGGGCGTCGAGGGGCTATGCATCAGCAGGTGTCATCCCGAGAAGCTGATGGATCGGTACGGCCTCTCCCCCAAGAGGGTGATCTGGCTCACCCAGTCGGCGGGGATCGAGCCCCAGTACAGGCATGTGGACCCCACCAACTTCCCGAGGCTCTCCAGCATGATCTCCGATTTCCTCTCGAAGGCAGATGAGCCCCTGATCCTGCTGGAGGGTCTCGGCTACCTCATAACCCAGAGCAACTACGAGTCGGTGCTGAGGTTCGTCCAGTCTCAGAGGGACGTGGTGGCCCTCAAGAGGGGGATATTGATAATTCACATCGACCCTCTCGCTCTGGACACCAAGGAGCGGCACCGGCTGGAGAGCGAGATGGAGGTTTTATTGATCGGTGATGAAAAATCATAAATAGGTTGGAGGGGGGTGAACTGTGGTTCAAATGGAGATCATAATTCTCGGATTGCTGCTGCTGGTCGCGATCTACGTCTCTTTCAGCCTGATAATGAGGTCTGTGAAGTTTTTGGCCGTGAACACCCTATTCGGCCTCGTGATCCTCTATCTAGCCGACGTCATCGGCGGCCTTTCCATCCCCTACAGCCTGCCGGTGCTTCTGATCTGCGCGATCCTCGGCGCCCCCGGCGCGATCGCGGTCATCATCCTCGACCTCTTCGGCATCGCGTTCTGAGGGCAAGACTTCTTCTCAGGGGCTTTGATTAAAGGGGACTTCTATTCTCTCCAGCATATTCGGTCCCCCGAGGACCGCCAGCTCGAACTCGCCAGACTCTCCCATCGGGTCCATCCCCAACTCGTCGCAGGCCTGGACGAATTCTTCCCGATTTTTCCGGTCCAGAACTCGGCACCGCCACCTTTCGTCGAGACGGCCGGACTTCGGCACGATCATGATCAAAAACCCCTCCTCGATCATATCCGAGAGGATGGCCGCTGGGTCTTTGTGCCAGAGGGGCAGAAGGAGCTGAATTTCGAGGATCCTGCAGACCTCCACCAGACGGTTTCGCCGGCGGTTCGATCCGACGGCTCCGTCGCAGAGGCCTTCGATGTCGAGGCCTGCGAGGGCTTCGATGAGGGGCGATGTCTCGTCCTCCTCGTCGGCATCAAACTCGATCAGAGGCGCGGCCAGAGATCGGGCTGAGATCCTGGCGAGGCCGAGATCGGGGCTCGTGCGAGGGCGAGAGCCGGAAGGAGCCTTCGGCGTGACCAGGTATCCGACGTCAACTCCAGCTTCCCGGATCAGGTGGTGGCAGTATACTGAGCTCGCATTCCCAGAGAAGAGGACTGCGACCTTCAACTCCGACCCCTCCATCTATGTCACGGCTCAGTGCAGCTCGCCGAGCTGAGCTGGCCCGACCTGGTGAAGTAGTGGACGACGAAGGCCGCAAGGAGGACGGCCATGATCCCGGTGAGGAAGATCCCGTCGAAGACCCCTGCACCGCCGATGGAGAGGACGAGGGGCTTTCCGCTAAGGTTCATCGATCCGGGGCCGACCATCGGGGGTGCGAGCGTGGCCAGGACGCCGGGAGTGAGGAGGCTGAAGACGTCGGCCCCCAGGAGGGTCCCCATCGTCCCGCTGATGTAGGCGAGGGCGGGGGCCGCCTGGAGCCTCCTCGCCAGGGCGAGGCCGCATACCGCTGCCAGGGTGGGGGCGACGTAGACGGGGAGGAGGATCCCCTCGTTCGCCACCGGCATCGCCATCCGATATGCGATAGCCGCCACGATCAGGATTCCCATGATCGCCCTCCGAGCCGAGACGTGGCATTTGACCAGGATCGTCAGGGAGACGACGATGGGGATTATGCAGCCGCCCAGGTTCACCGCCAGGGCCACGGGATGAAAGGTGGTGGGGAAGGAGAGGGCCATCATCGGCGAGATGAATGAGGCGACCTCAAGAAAGACCGGGGGGTAAGAGGTGATCGGTCCCGCGAGAAGGGGGATGTTCACGCTAGATCCAACGAAGCTTCCGAAGACCATCAGAAATGCGTGCCAGTGGCTGAACCCCACCTGATAGAAGGCCTCCGCCGTGAGCCGCAGGAAGAGGTAGATGACGATCAGGGGAGCGGCCAATATGAGGAGCATGAGGGCAAGGGAGATGGGGATGACGAGCCATTCGAACAACTTCAACACCAGGCTGCAATTTGTTCGGGCCGTTAATATAGTCTTCCAAAAGCCGGAACCGAAAAGAGGATCTCTTCGAGGATTGCCTGACCTGATCAGAGCATAAACGGAGCTTTTTGATATGGCAATAATTGCGGGAAAAGAGCTGGGCGAGATCCTGGAACGGGGGGTCGTCCGGGAGATGATCGATCCCGAGGTCCAGGTCCAGATCTGCGGCGTCGACCTCACCCTAAGATCCGTGGAGCGGTTTGTGACGGCGGGGGCGGTGGATTACGACAACAAGGAGCGGATCGTCTCGGAGACTGATGAGGTTTCCTTCGACGAGGCTGGCTGGGTCCGCCTCGATCCGGGCTCTTACCTGGTGACCTTCAACGAGGCGGTCAGCATCCCCAAGACGATCACCGCCCTCGCAAGGCCGAGGTCGAGCCTCCTCCGGAGCGGGGCGACGGTCGAGACCGCCCTTTGGGACCCCGGCTACCGGGGTCGGAGCCAGTCTCTACTCGTCGTTTTCAACCCTGGCGGCCTCCGACTGAAGAGGAACGCCCGGCTGATCCAGCTCGCCTTCTATCGGCTCAGTGCACTGGCGGAGAAGGGGTACGAGGGGACCTATCAGAACGAGAACCTCTGAGCCTGCTCCCCTTCCGTCCCTGCCGTCCCCCCTCCCCCGGCCGGATCAGATCCGGTCCAGCTCTCCATCGGAAAGGAGGCGGCGGCCCAGCGGCAAAAGCTCCGAGTCCAGCTCATAGACGATGGGAATGCCCGTCGGGATCTCGACCGCTGATATCCCTTCGTCCGAGATCCCGTCGAGGTGCTTCACCAGGGCGCGGAGGGCGTTCCCGTGGGAGACGACGAGGATCCTCCGCCCCGATCTGACCTGGGGGGCGATCCGAGCGGTCCAGAAGGGGACGACCCGGCAGAAGACGTCCGCCAGGGACTCGGCGGACGGCAGCCGGTCCTGCGGCAGGTCGCGATAGCGCCGGTCGAACCTCGGATGCCTCGGATCGGACGGGTCCAGGGGCGGTGGCGCGTCCGAGAAGCTCCGCCGCCAGAGCCGGACCTGATCCGCCCCCACCTCTGCCGCCACCTCGTCCCAAGTCCTCCCCTCAAGCGCCCCGTAGTGCCGCTCGTTCAGCTCCCAGGCCTTGGCGACCGGGACCCATTCGAGGTTCATCTCCTCGGATACGATCCAGAGGGTCTTGATCGCCCTCCTCAATAGCGACGTGTAGGCGCAGTCGAACTCCAGCCCCTCCCTGCGCAGAAGCTGGCCCGCCCGCCGCGCCTCCACCTCGCCCTGGGGGGAGAGGCCGACGTCGGTCCAGCCGGTGAACCTCCGCTCGAGGTTGTAGACGGACTGGCCGTGGCGGAGGAGGATGAGGGTGTAGCTCGATTTCATCGAAAGCCCCGCAATTTGAGTCCAGGCCGAGAAAGAGGTCGGCCCGAATTTCGGAGAACCGTTGGCG
>Ga0116202_10000264_pt1 | contig 28175 bp, 22 predicted proteins | sample LakKivw325mmetaG_FD_94479 | JGI IMG/M metagenome (GOLD analysis project Ga0116202, IMG submission 94479) | Anoxic lake water microbial communities from Lake Kivu, Rwanda to study Microbial Dark Matter (Phase II) - Lake Kivu water 325m metaG | ecosystem: Environmental > Aquatic > Freshwater >... | reverse complement strand
GCGTGAGCGGCAATTCTTGAAGCCACAACACCATCTTCAACATCTTCAATTGTCGGGAGAGCCAGGTGTTCACTCGGAGTTACATAACACAGAAAATCAGCTCCGGCCCACGCAGCAAGCGCTCCTCCAATGGCTGAAGTGATGTGGTCATAACCAGGGGCAATATCTGTAACAATCGGTCCCAGCAGATAAAGTGGAGCATTATGACAGACTGTTTTTGCGAGCTGCACATTTGGAATTACCTGGTGCAGAGGAATATGTCCGGGTCCTTCAATGATAACCTGAACATCAGCATCCCATGCTGCCTGAACAAGTTTTCCAAGGGTCAAGAGTTCAGACATCTGCAGCATATCACTTGCATCAGCAAGAGAACCGGGTCTGAGACCATCTCCGAGGCTTAAAACAAGGTCGTATTTTCTTGCTATTTCAAGTAATCTGTCAAAATTTGAATAAAGAGGATTTTCTCTGCCTGTGGCTGCAATCCAGCTCATGATAAACGCCCCACCCCTGCTTACTATTCCTGTTTTCCTGACCTTTTTTTTCAGCAATTCAAAAGATGAAAGGGTTACCCCGCAATGAACCGTAACAAAAGAAATACCGTCTTTTGCTTGCCTTTCGATAACCTCAAAAAGATGGTCCTCTTTTAGTTTTTCAATTTCACCATATTTTTCAATGGTTTCTATCATTGCCTGATAGATTGGAACAGAACCAACCGGAACACTGCTGGAAGATATGATAGTTTTCCTGATTTTATCCAGATTACCACCTGTGCTCAGATCCATCACTGTATCTGACTTAAGTCTGCAGGCTGTTTTGAGTTTTTCAAGCTCAAAATCAATGCTGCATACATCAGGGGAGGTACCAATATTGGTGTTAACCTTTACCCTCAGAGATTGTCCAATTGCCACAGTTGTTCCGTTTATATGCTTCAGTATAACAGATTTCCCTTCTGCCAGAGAAGAGGAAATTTTTTCAGCAGGAATCTGTTCTGATTGTGCGGCCTTTTTAACAGAGTCGGTTATTATGCCCTTTTTTGCCTGATATTTTTCCAGTATCATAATTCATCCTTTAAAATCGCGCCCGTTGCAGCACTCTGCACAAGCAGACTGTATCGCGCGAGAATTCCTGTCAGCTGTTTTTCAGGAATACTGATTGTTTTTAATCTTTCGGATATTTCTCTGTCAGAAATTTGAACTTCAATCTTTCTTTCAGGTATGTTGATTTCAATAATATCACCATTTCTGACAGCTGCAATAGGTCCTTTTGCCGCTGCCTCAGGACTCACATGACCTATGCAGGCTCCACGGGTTCCACCTGAAAACCTCCCATCTGTAACAAGCGCCACATATTCACCAAGACCTTTGCCTGATATAGCGGATGTCACAGCAAGCATCTCTCTCATTCCAGGACCTCCACGAGGACCCTCGTATCTGATTATAACGACATCTCCTTTCTCAATCTTTCCATCAAGAACCGCTGCAAGACATTCTTCCTCACCATCAAACACTTTTGCCGGTCCTCTGTGAACCATCATTTTGCTTGCAACTGCTGATTGTTTGATAACACTGCCATCAGGAGCAATGTTGCCTTTAAGTATCGCAATACCTCCCTCTTTTGAATAAGGATCCGAAACCTTTCTTATTACAGAAGTATTGTAGTTTTTCGCCTCCCTGACAATTTCACCTATGGTCTTTCCAGAAACGGTTTTCTCTTCGGTGTGAAGCAATCCCGCATCTGAAAGTTCTTTCATCACCGCAGGAATACCACCGGCTTTATCAAGATCCTCCATATGGTGGGTACCTGCAGGAGAAATCTTACACAGGTTTGGAACCTTTTTGCTGATACTGTCGAAAATATCAAGTGTCAGATCTATTCCAGCCTCATTTGCTATTGCCGGTAGATGTAAAACAGTATTTGTTGAAGCACCTATTGCCATATCCACGGCAATTGCATTTTCAAACGAACGAATACTCATTATGTCCCTGATCCTAACATTGTTTTTCACAAGTTCCATAATCTGCATCCCGGCCTTTTTTGCAAGCCTTATTCTTGCCGAATTAACCGCGAGAATTGTTCCGTTATAGGGCAATCCTATCCCGAGAACCTCAGAAAGACAGTTCATTGAGTTTGCGGTAAACATTCCAGAGCATGAACCGCATGTCGGACATGCATATTCTTCAAGAATTTTGAGTTGATCTTCGGTCATATTTCCTGAAGATACCTTTCCAACAGCCTCAAAAACAGAAATAAGGTCAACAGTTCCTGTACCAGGACATTGTCCGGCAAGCATCGGTCCTCCGCTGACAAGTATGGTTGGAAGATTTAATCTCAGTGCCGCCATCATCATTCCTGGAATTATCTTGTCGCAGTCAGTTATGAGAACAAGTGCATCGAATCCATGTGCCATTGTCATAATCTCTATGGAATCCGCAATCAGCTCTCTTGAAACAAGTGAATATTTCATTCCCTCATGGCCCATCGCAATACCATCGCATACACCGATTGTTCTGAATTCAATGGGGGTACCCCCGGCCATTCTGACCCCGTCCTTAACAGCCCGGCATATCGTATCAAGATGGATGTGTCCTGGAATAATCTCATTTCCAGAATTGCAGATACCGATCAAAGGACGATTGATTTCCTCATCCGTAAGACCTGTCGCTTTTAATAAACTTCTGTGCGGTGCCCTTTTGAGTCCTTCCTTCACAATGTCACTTCTCATTCTTCCTCCTTTTTTTAACCTCATCTATATAGCCATCTCTTCAATCAGACGCAGTTTTTCTTCCTGAATCTTCTTATCAGATGAAACAACATCTTTCAGAGGAACCCTGCATAAACTGTTCCCATTAATTCCAACCATGAAGCAATTCAAACCATCCAGAAGACCTTTCACCGCCTCATTTCCAAACATTGTTGCAAGACATCTGGTCTGATATGTGGGCACACCACCTCTCTGGATATAACCCAAAACAGAATATCTTGCTTCAGCGCCCTTCATCTTTTCATTGATCTGTCTGGCAATCTCATGCGCTCTGCCAGCGCCTTCAGCCAGCACAATGAGAGAACTCACCTTCCCAATCTCTTTATTTTTTTCAAGAATCTCAATGATTCTTCCAATTTCAAGTGGTCTTTCAGGAATAATGACTATCTCTGCTCCGGCAGCAATTGCAACCTCAAGGGCAAGAAATCCATGTTCCCTGCCCATCACCTCAACGACAAAAATTCTTTCATGACTTGTCGCAGTATCTCTTATCCTGTCTATTGCTTCAAGTGCAGTGTTGACAGCTGTGTCAAAACCAATTGTAAAGTCAGTACCAGATATATCATTATCAATTGAAGCAGGTATAACACAGACAGGAAAATTCCATTTTGAGTGAAATGAAAATGCTCCACGACTTGAACCATCGCCCCCTATTACAACAAGAGCCTCAATTCCTGCTTCATTAAGATTTTTTAGACACTGCTTCTGGATATTTTCATTTTTAAACTCAGGAAATCTGATGGTCCTCAAAATGGTGCCACCCTTATTAATCAACCCGCTGACACTTCTTGAAGTAAGCTGAATAAAATCATTTTCATACAACCCTCTAAAACCTCTTTTGATACCTGTAACCATTATCCCTCTGGAAATAGCAGACCTGACCACAGACCTTATGGCACAATTCATTCCAGAAGCATCACCACCACTTGTCAGAACAGCAATTCTTTTCATTTCAATATCCAAAATCAGCCTTCACAGAGAAAATCTTTCTTGAATCAATTTTTATAAGAGACTTTGCTTTTTCACTTATCGAAGAAAATTTATACCACCATGGCCGAGACATTGCATAAGCCAGTCGTCTTATTATCTGAATGCGCGGGATGGCAATTTTTACAAAAGACTTTTCAAGGGTATCCCAGTCTTTTGTTGATGGATCTGTAAAGGCCTCCTTGAAATAGGCTCTTCCACACATTGGTCCTGCTATCAGATCACAAACAATCCCGTACTGAGCGCAGTACTGCTCAAAATCAACAGCCGCACTCAGAAGAAGCATGGGTCTTGGTGAAATTTTTTCCATCTCTTCAGCCACATCCCGAACAACCTGAGGACTTGCAATTTGAATGATTTTTCCAGCGTCTTCAATCCAGAGCAGTGGTATCTGGGTTTTATAAAAATGTCCGATTGGCCCAAAGTCTTTTGCCATTTCAATTAGCTGTTCAGGAAGTCTCTTTGCAAAATCAATCTTGCTTTCTCCTGGAAGCTGGAAAAGAAGGGTTTCAGTAAAAAGAGGTTTATTGAATTTCTTTGCCGCTTCAAAAGCCTCATTTGCAAATTCAATATTTTTTTCCCAGCTGGACCTGTGATTTGGATTTAACTTAACCAGAATCTTGAATCCATCAACGGCATGTGCAACCTCATCCGGCTTAACCGCAAATCTCGCAATCTGACCGACTCCGCCATCAACTGATTCTGTATTTGTATCTTCAAGCCTTCCAATCAGCATCACATCTTTACCGAGTGTTTCTCTAAAAGACGGCGAAAGATATGCAAGATGATTGAAAAGAGCCGCAGTGGTATTTCCTCCGAGATGTCTTGCAAACCTCAAACAGACCTCTTTCACATCATTATCATCAGGTTTTTTGTTGATGCCGATATGCTTGAAGTAAGCGTCTGTAAGTTTCAGGTATGAACTGTGCTGGTCTGATGCGAAAACATCAAAAACACCACCGGGTGAATATCTGGCAAGAGTGGTAAAAATATCCTGGCTAACTCCAACTCCGTCTTTATAAGTTGCAAAGTTTTCCATGATTTCCTCCTTTTCACTTTAATGAATTTTTAAAATCCACAAGTTTATTGTACAGTGTTTCATTTGCAATAGCAAGAATCTCAATCGCAAAAATAGCAGCATTTTTTACACCTGATTTACCTATGGCCATTGTTCCGACAGGCACTCCTGAAGGCATCTGAACCATTGAATAAAGAGAATCCACTCCAGCAATCTCACTTGTTGGTAATGGTACCCCAATTACCGGAAGGGTTGTCTTTGCGGCAATCACACCCGGCAGATGAGCAGCCATACCCGCGCAGGCGATAATAACCTTTATTCCTTTTGCACGGGCTGATTCAGCAAAGGCAACAGTTTTATCAAGACTTCTGTGAGCTGACATCACCTCAATGCTGTATAAAACTCCAAATTTTTCAAAAATCTCCTTTGCGCCATCAAGAAACGAAAGATCGTTTTTGCTTCCGACAATCACAACAACCTCAGGATTGTCCATCCTTACCTCCATTAAAAAACTGTTTCATTTTTTCAATTGCAACTCTGATTTTCTCTTCATCAATAGTAAGCGCAAATCTAACATATCCTTCTCCTGAAGGTCCAAAACCTATCCCCGGAGTGACAATAATATTTGCCCTCAGAAGCAAGTTTTCGGCAAAGGAAAGGGAACTTCCATCAACAGCAAGCCAGAGGTAAAATGTCGCCGACGGTATTTTAACCTTAAAATTCATATTTTTCAAACCTTCAACCAGAACATCCCTTCTTTTCTGATATATCATTCGCATTCTTTCAACATCATCCTGAGGTCCGGAAAGACACTCAATACCCGCTATCTGAATCGCTTCAAAGGTTCCTGAATCTATATTTTCCTTCAGCGTCGCAAGTGCTGAAACAAGTTTCTCATTTCCGCATGCCCATCCAATCCTCCATCCTGTCATATTGTATGTTTTTGACAGGGAATGTATTTCTATGCCGATATCCTTTGCTCCAGGAATTGATAAAAAGCTGACAGGTCTTTTACCCTCGTAATAAAGCTCGTGATATGCCGCGTCGTAAACAATGATAATACTGTGTTTTTTGCAGAATGAGATTGCTTCCTTCAAAAAATCAGTCCCGGCACACGCTGAGGTGGGATTGTTTGGATAGTTGAGATACATAATTTTTGCTTTCTCAAGCACTGAAGATGGGATCCTGCCGAAATCAGGAAGAAAATCGTTTTCCTCTTTCAATGGCATAAAATATGGCGTACCTCCTGCCAGGATCGTGCCGATCTGATAAACAGGATAACCCGGTTCAGGAACAAGAGTCACATCTGTGTCATTCACAAAAGCAAAAGGGAAATGCGCAATCCCTTCTTTTGAACCTATTAAAACACAGATTTCTTTTTCATAATCAAGACTGACATCAGAATATTTCCTGTAATAATCAGCTATCGCTTTTCTGAAATCCGACCTGCCTTTTCCGAAGGGATATCTGTGAACAGCAGGGTCTTTAACTGCTTTCCTCATCGCTTCAACTATTCTTTCGGGAGTTGGCAGGTCAGGGTCCCCAACCCCAAAACTGATAACCTGATGCCCCTGAGCAATAAGTTGTTTTCGTTTCCTGTCAATTTCCGCAAAAAGATAAGGCGGAAGTTTCTTCATTTTTTCACTGATCTCAAACATATCCTCTCCTTGCAAAAAATGAAAATATGCGCATTTTGAATTATTTCAGGATGATTTCCTGAGCCAGTTTATCACATCAGACATCTGGTAAAATCCTGCTTCTTTCTCAACAATAAATCTGGCAGCTAAAATGGATCCCTGCGCAAAAGATTCTCTGTTGAAACACCTGTGAGAAATCTCAAGTATCTCCCCCTTTCCTCCAAACAGCACAACATGCTCGCCAACAACCTCTGAAATCCTAACCGCATGTATTCCTATCTCCTCAGGACTTCTCTGACCGATATTTCCGGATCTTCCACAGACAAATCCCTCTCTTGAATCCTTTCCTCTAACAGAATTTATTATCTCTCCTATTTTCAGTGCGGTTCCGCTCGGAGCATCTTTTTTATTGTGGTGATGTGTTTCAATTATTTCCACCTCATATTCCTTCCCCAATAACTGCGAAGCAATCTCAACAAGTTTCATCATGATGTTAACACCTATACTCATATTGGGAGAAACAACAACAGGAATTTCCTTTGAAAAAGACCTTATAATATCAATCTGCTCTTTCGAAAAACCTGTTGTGCCCACGACTGACTTTAACCCCTTTTTCTTTGCAATCTCGAGATTCATTATAGAAGCTTCCGGAGCTGTAAAATCAATTAGAACATCAGCATCGGGACACTGATCAAGATTATCTTTTATAACAAGACCTGAAATAACCTCTGATCCAACCGACGGATGATTTTTTGATTCAAACACCCAGACAGGTTTCATATCAGGTGTTTTGCTTAAAAGTGATATTATGGTTGAACCCATTCTTCCACAAGCACCAGCGACCGCAACTCTTATTTCTTTTTTCATGTCATTGTATCCTTTTCTTTTCTTATTCTTGCTCCAATTGTACTGAGTTTCTCTTCAAATTTCTGGTATCCTCTGAACAGATGGTAAATTCTTGAGACATATGTGGTTCCCTCAGCGGCAAGTCCTGCAAGAACCAGCGCAGCGCTTGCACGAAGATCAGAAGCCATCACCCTTGCACCAAAAAGTTTCCTGACACCTTTAACAATGGCTTTTGCTCCATCAAGACTTATATTTGCACCAAGACGATTCAGCTCACCGGCATGAATAAACCTTTCCGGAAATACCTTTTCAGTAATAACACTCACCCCATCAGCAAGAGAAAGAAATGCCATCATCTGAGCCTGAAGATCTGTCGGGAAACCAGGATATGCAAGTGTAACAACGTCAACGGATTTCCATCTGTTTTTGCCTTTCACCGTGATAAAGTTTTTTCCGGTTTTTATCTCAACTCCTGTCTCATTAAGTTTTTCAAGAAAAGCGCCGAGATGAAGTGGCTGACATTTCTCAACAGTAACACAACCACCGGTTATCGCTCCTGCGACCAAAAATGTCCCTGTTTCAATCCTGTCAGGAATCATACTGTGCTCTGTTCCATGTAAACTTTTTACTCCGGTAATGGTGATACAGGGTGAACCGATACCATCAATTTTTGCTCCCATTTTAACCAGAAAACGTGCCAGATCAGTTATTTCAGGTTCGCATGCTGCAAATTCAATCACTGTTGTACCCTTAGCCATTGTTGCCGCACACATAACATTGGCGGTTGCAAGAACACTTGAACCAAATGATCCACCAAGAAAGATGTAATTACCTTTTAATTTTCCACTTGTTTCAGCCAAAACATAACCACCCTCAACCCGCACATCAACTCCGAGCCTCTGCAATCCTTTTATGTGCAGATCTATGGGCCTTGAGCCAATAACACATCCTCCAGGAAGGGAAAAACGCGCTTTTCCCATTCTTGCAATAACGGGTCCAAGAAGGGCAATAGAAGCCCTCATTGTTTTGACAAACTCATACGGTGCGTCGTACCTGTGAATACCTTTTGGGTCAATTTCAATTGTGGCATTTTTGAAACTTGCTTTTGCTCCAAGGTATTCCAGAATTTTCAGCATTGTTTTGACATCCTGAAGGTCCGGCACATTGTGAATCACACTTGTGTCTTTTGCCATAATTGAGGCGGCAAGTATTGGAAGAACAGCATTTTTTGCACCTGAAGCAGATACATCTCCCTTCAATGTGACACCGCCTTCAATAACAAATCTGTCCATTAATTTCCTTTTTTTTGATAAATTTTACCACAGATAAAAACTTAATTAAATGTTTTTTTGAGAATGACCACCCTGTCATTACCGCAGATGTCTTTGCAAACAGAAACAAGAGAAAAGTTTGGGTTTTTAAGTTCCCTGAAATATCTGACCTGGACAGGCGAAATTTCCATAATCAAAAATCCATCTTTTGAAAGAATTTTTGGAGTTATATCCAGTATTCTATAAAAAATATCCATTCCATCTTTGCCACCATAAAGGGAACCAAATGGCTCCTTTCTTATTTCTGGTTCTGCCTGAATTATCTCATCTCCGGTGAGATACGGTGGATTGCTCACAATTAATGTAAACTCTGTATACAATCCTTCCGGAATAAGGTCAGCCCGCACAGCAGAAACTCTGGACTGAAGATTATGAAAACAGATATTTTTTCGGGCAAGACTGACCGCCTTCTTTGAAATATCCGTCGCAACCACAGTAGCCTCAGGAAAAATTCTGGCGAGAACAATGGCCAGCACACCGCATCCGGTGCAGATGTCAAGAATGTCTATTTTTTTATTTCTTTCTTTAATAAATTCCATTGCGCAACTTATAATGGTTTCTGTTTCAGGTCTTGGAATAAAAACACCTTTTGAAATATGAAATTTATGATTGTAAAAATATACCTCTTTCAAAAGATACGCAAGCGGAATACGATTGGCTCTTTTTGAAACAAGAAAGAAAAAATCCTGTCTTATTTTTTCTGTTATGCCGGGTGGATCTATGTAAAGATTGTATCTTTGCGTATTCAGCAGATGTGCAAGTATCAACTCTGATTCAAGCAGTGGTTCAGGAATGCCGGCATCAGAAAGTAATTCTTCTGCTCTTCTGAGTAAACAAATTACCTCTGATTCAGGTCTGCCTGGCAGGCGTTTCCTTTGTCCTGATTTTTGAAAGCACTTGATTTGCGGCAATTTTGATCACCTGGTTCGGGTCTGATTCAGCAAGGTATCCCAGAAGTTCTGTATAATCCTGGTTTTCATGTCCGGCAAGATAATTGCCAAGTGTTTTCACAATATCAGCACGAAAATAGATCTCATTTGTATCAGAAGCCGGATAATCTTCCTGAAGCCTGCTGACAAGTTTTTCAATATACTCATAGGAACCCAGCTGAGCCCTCACAAGACCATAATCAAGCTCAAAAGAATTCGCTTTATATTCCTCCCATGCCCTTTCAATTACTGAAAGATGATCGGGTTTGCCGATTCTACCCAGAATTTTTATGATAGAGAGAGCCAGGGATTGCTCCTGCTCCTCCTCTGCTCCGGCCTGAGTGAAAGCCGGTTGACCGGGTCCTCCGGGTTGCATCATCTCAGGCGGAATACCGGGAGTTGGCTGCTCCTCTGATTGAACCGCCGCAGTCCTTGTAACTCCAAGAACCTTTACAGTCCCTGTGCCGTATCTTTTGACAAGAAGCTGCTGGTTCCTGGTAATCTCTGACTTCAGTGTTTCGATCTGCCTTTCCAGTCTTGAAATTCTTGATTCTTTTGAATTAATATCCTTTTCAATGGTTCGCAACTGTGCCCGCAATTGCTTTACCTGTTCAGGAGTAAGAATTTCCACAGGTTTCTCACCGGCAGGAGTCTCCGGTGGCGCAATCACCGGCATCGCAGGCCCTTCCTCACCACCTGGTTGAACGTTTAGTTTATCGTAAATTTCCTGGCGCTGGACACGCAGTTTGGCAATATCGTTTCTCAAAACAAACTTTTGCGACTCAAGTTCATCAATTCTTTTTTCAGCCGCATCAATTCTTTTTTTCGCTTCCTCTCTGACAAGCATTTTATCCGTCACCATTTTATCCAGAACATTTTTCAATTTCTCTGCTGCTTCTGGATTCAATGTTTCTGAAAGTCCTGCAAGGGCAACCATCTTTGTATCAAAAAGATAATTTGGACTTTCCAGCACATTGAAAAGATAGTCAACAGCTTCTCTGGTCTGGGTCCTGCCTATGACAAGCAGAAGATTTTTCTTAACATCTTCATTCTTTTCTTTGTCCATCTGAGCGATAAACTGGGAAAGATACGGTTCAATCTGGGAAGGTGTCAGGCTGTAAAGAGCTCTGCTTGCTTCTTTTCTCTTTGTCTCAGGTCCAAACCGTGCATCCTTAACCAGAGCCTCAACTGAAATGGTTTGAACAGGCACAGGACCTGCTTCGGGTTTTTCCACTTTTTCAACCACCTTTTCCACTCCAAGACTCTTTTCCGCGTTCTGCCATTTCTCCACTATTTCCCTATCCCTGCCAGTATTTTTTATTCTGGCGAGTATCTGTTCTGCCTGTTTTGCCTCATATGTTCCGGGTGCCCCTGTAATAATTGCCTGGAGTTTTTCTATTGCCTTATCGGTCTGACCGAGCGCAAGATAAGCAATGCCTGCACCAAGATTGTATGCTGGTTTATCCGGCTCAATTTCAATTGCTTTTTGATAGTTTTCAAGAGCCTTAGAAAATTCCGCTTTCCTGTAAAAAACTTCGCCGATATAGTAATAAGCAAGTCCGTTTCCAGGGTTAGATGATGTCTCGCGTTCAAAATACATCCTGGCATCATCAAGTCTGTTCATTGACATTCTTGATATTCCCTTTTTGATATTGTCTGTCATCTCAGCAGAAATAGCAAAGCTGCCTGTAAAAAACACAGAAAGCAGGAAAACAAACGAAACGAACCATAATTTTTTATCCCTGTTCATCCCTTCCCCCTTTTCTCAGCGCTTCAATCAAAATATCAATTTCACCGCTGAGAATGTTCTGAAGATTATAAAGGGTAAGACCTATCCTGTGGTCTGTAACTCTATTCTGAGGGAAATTGTATGTCCTGATTTTTTCACTTCTGTCTCCGGATTTTATCTGATTTTTTCTCTCCAGGGACATTTTTTGTTCTTTCTGTTTTTTTATCAAATCCTGAAGTCTTGCCCTCAAAATCTTCATTGCACGGGCGCGATTCTGAATCTGACTTCTTTCATCCTGACAGCTTACAGTAATTCCTGTCGGGATATGGGTTATTCTGACAGCCGAATATGTTGTATTGACGCTCTGACCGCCATGACCGGAAGAACAGAAGGTTTCTATCTTCAAATCTTCTGGGTTAATTTCAATCTGGTTTTCTTCAACATATGGAAAAACAGCAACTGTTGCCGCAGAAGTGTGAATTCTTCCGGATGCTTCAGTGTCAGGGACCCTTTGAACTCTATGCACACCACTTTCGTACCTGAAATTGCCATAGGCATACTCACCATGCACAAGGAAAATTATTTCCTTGAAACCACCAAGTTCTGAAGCATGAAAGTCAAAAACCTCAATTTCCCAATTCTTTTTTTCGGCAAATTTGCTGTACATTCTGAACAGATCAGCGGCAAAGAGGGCTGCTTCCTGCCCACCGGTTCCCGCGCGTATTTCCACAATGCAATCTTTCTTATCCTCAGGAGATGAAAAAAAGAATTCTTCAATCTCTTTTTCAATCGCAGCAATCTCATCAGAAATAGCCGCATATTCTTCCTCAACAATCTCAGCAAGAGACTCATCCTGTTCAAGTTCTTTAAGCTGTTCTATCTTCTGACACAGAGAAAGGTATTTTTTCCCTTTTCCAACAATCTCGCTTATCTCACCCATCCTTTTTAATTTTTCTCTGTACTCTGAGCTGGAAATACTGGCAGGATCTGAAACAAAAGAAACAAGACTGTCGAATTCAGCATTCAGATTCTCAATCTTCTCAATTAAATCAGTCCTTTCTTGAAACCTTATCACCATATCTTTTCCTGAATTTCTCCACCATACCCGCTGTATCAATAATCTTCTGTTTTCCGGTATAGAATGGATGACAGTTTGAACATATTTCAAGCCTTATTTCTGACCTGGTTGAACGGGTGTTAACAGTGTTCCCGCAGGCACAGATAATTTTAGCTTCATTATATGCTGGATGAATTTTATCTTTCATTTTTTTCTCCCTGTAAAAATTCCGAAAAATCATTTCTGTACATTGGTTTTTCAACATCTGTTATTCCTTCACCACTGAAACTCTTGATTTCTTTGCCTTCAATCAAAATTCTCACACCCGCATCAGGTTCAAACTGTGTGGCGGTGAAAACAATCTGAACAAGTCTTCCCTTAATTTCTGAAATACCCCCTCCGGATTCAATCTCACTGCTGAAATTCAGATAAATCAGATTATCCTGTTTCTTTACATCCAGAACCTGCGCTTCGTCCGGAACACACGAAATATAACCTGCTGCAATCTCATCTGCTGTTGGTCCGGAAATAAGCTGATTCACAGCAAATCTTATTTTTTCTGAAACATCAGCCACGAAAAACGCCTTAATCGGTCTTTCCACTGGTACAAGAGACAGTGAACCATCCTGCTTGTTCTGAAAGAAATAAACAACCACTTTCTTTCCAGGAAACAATCCCATGCGCACCAATCCGAACACAACAAGAAGAACAGCCCATAAGATTAAAAGCCCTAAAACAATTTTTTTTTGAAAACTTACTTTACCAGTTCCCATATCTCTGATATTTTTTCTCCTTTTTCACACACCACCGGAGTTATTTTACAGATCTCACAGAAGTATTTCAGGGTTTTTACATGGTCTCCGGCAACGGCAATTATGTGGTTGCATGGAAAAACTTTAAGAAAATTATTGAAATCACAGTCAAGCTTCGCATGGACATGAGGCCATGTGGGATTTGTTTCAGAGTTGATTTTTTTTCTTAAGTTGGAATCCAAGGATAAACTTTCTCCTCTGATAATGACCATATAGGGCTTATCGTCCCATAAACCGAGCCGCGCAAATGTAAGTGGACCTGCTGCTGCATCAAACTCAACAGATGCACCACCTGCTTTGAAATAGAATTCAAGAGCAGGATGAAAGGTTATCTTCTTGAAATTCTCAACCGGGTCATCACTTAACGCAGCGTAATAGCTTGCGTGATTGCCTGAATTGCAGAAATCCCAGACATCAATATCAGGATGATACAGCCTCACATCCATAAATAGAACAGGCAGTCCGCCACTGCAATATTTCAATATCTGCATGGTCACAGCGGCATAAGAATCAGCCTCAGTGGAACATACAAAAGGTTCCTTCGGTCCATCCCAATCATATGGATCATTCATAAGCATCTCAGGAACATCACCGAGACACACATGTTCTGTAAGTTCTCTCTGCCCTTTGAGACCGCAAAAATCAAAGTCATATTCCTGGTTAATCTTTTTCATTGCGAGATAAAGAGCGATCTGTTTTTTTAATGTTTCTGGAGTCAGCATTTTTCCATCATACAAAATCCTGTCTCCAAGCATCTCTGTAAACCAGACAAAACCTTTTTCAATCTCAGCACCAGAAATTTTTTCCATTGTTTTCAGAAGTAAAAGCTGGTCTATCTGATAAACTGTCACGCCAAAATATTTTATTGTCGGAACAAGGTGAAAGTATCCGGTTTCCATTCCCATAGAATGACCACCATAACAACCATAAACCTCATTCTTTATACAGGTTGCTGCCTGAGATGCATTAACCCACTTTATCACTTCCTCAAGTGTACCGGAATCATCAATATCTCCAACTATCCTGTGAGTTCTGATACCGGCCTGTCTCAAAGCACCATCTGTAGCCAGTAGCCCGACATTTCCAGGATAAGCACCATTGTTGTTTGAAAGGGACAGCACCGGTTTATCAAGCCCGATTGTTTGAATAAAGGGCCAGACGAGATAAGGAAAATCCCACACATTATAGCACATTATTATCTGTTTACAGTTACTTCTGACAAGCTGTTCTCCCACTTTTCTTGCCGTTTTTATACTTTTAACAGTCTCAGAACCAACAATGATTTCAGGTGCGGATCCTGTTCTATCCTTAAGGTTTTTTCTCAGAAGATCAGCCCATTTATTCAGAACATTCATATTTTCTTTTTCATTTGCCTTCCAGACATGTTCACGTTCATCATTCATCATCACCAGACCAATCGGCGTCCTTTTCATATTTCCTCCTGATTAAACATTACCGGACTGAATCTCCACACTTTTTATTATACCCCAAAATGTGAAAATAATGAATGTCTGTATCTGCCTGACACTGAAAAGCTGACTGATACCCTGTTTATAAAGTTTGAGTTGCTCAATATCTGAATCCAAAATTTCCTTGCTGTGCCTGGTTTTAAAATCATAAATCATGCATGTATCATTTTCACAAATAACCCTGTCAATAACCCCATAAGTGCAACGACCGTCTATTTCTGCCAGAAACTCCAGTTCACTGAAAGAATTCTTCCTCGGAATTATAATCTGCTTTAGTTGTGGTTTCAATAAATTCTCAATATGGACTTCTATTTCTTCAGCAGCATCCTCATTTATTTTCATCTTTTTCAATAAATATTCTGTTCTTTTTTTCACAGGTGCAAGTTCAGGAACAAGGATATTGTTCGAAATTTCCTGGATAATTTTGTGTATGACAATTCCTATCTTATGTCTGAAAATGTCATAAATTTCCCTGGACGAGGAAAAAGAAACAGGGGAAACAATCTTTCTGGAAACCAGAGGTAATTGCCTCACAGGCAGAATAATGTCCTGCGCAACAGGTATCACTTGATAAGAAACTTGTTCAGCCGGATAATCCTGCTCAAATTTCTTTAAAAGTTCAAACCAGACGCTTTTTTGAGAGGCACCGGTTATTATCAAACCCTGCCTTGCTCTTGTCAGAGCAACATAAAGAGTTCTTTTTTCTTCCTCTTCCATCGCTTCCACGTAATCAAAGTAAAAAGAATCCTTATCCTGTTTGAAAACAAAAACATAATCCGCATCATGTTCATCCACCCTTTTATGCATTAGTTTAATTTTGGATGTATCAGGCTTTCCCTGTTCAATGCCGGTAAGGAAAACAACCGGAAATTCAAGACCCTTTGATGCGTGAACGGTCAGAACCCTGACAGCATTTTGCTGTTCAGAAAATACATCCGCTTTTGGTTCCTCAGTCCTGGAAGAAATTCTTCTGAAATTCTGAACCATCTGGAAGAAAGGAATATCTCTCATCTCATGCACCAGCATTAAAAACTTCTCAACATTTGCACGAGCCTGAGAACCAAGTCTTGAAAAAATGGCAAGCTCCGTAATGATTCTATCCATGACAGAAGAAGCAAAATCTTTTTTCAAAAGATCCCGCCAGTTATCAATTTTCTTCTGGTCAATATCAAAAATTGAATCAATGACATTTTTCAATGAAAGCATGTCAGAGGGGTCCGCAAGAACACAGAGAAGAGAAATAAGAAATACAATTTCAGGCTCCTGATAAAAACCTATTCCACCAACATTAACAAAAGGAATTGAATACTTCCTGAAGCAATCTTCAAGAACAGACAGATGTGTTCTTTTCCGCATCAAAACCGCAATATCTCCAAACTCTACCGGACGATACGTATCCTGCTTTTTATCATAAACAGCAAAATTTTTTTTGATGAGCGATAAAATTTTTTTAGATATCCATTCGTACTCTCGTTGTTTTTCGTTTCTTATGCTTTCACCTCTGTCAAAGAATTCAATTTCAACAAAGCCGTGATTTCTTTCAGAAAATTTACTGCTGACTGAAAGTTTTTCCTCAAAAGGAAACCCATTCTGTCCATCAAAAACATCATTAACAAAATCAATAATTTCCGGAAAACTCCTGTGGTTTGTTGTTAAAAACTCATTCTTTACATAAGGAGCATAGAATTTTTTTGCATCGTCAAAAACCGTATTTTCAGCACCACGAAAAAAATAAATTGATTGTTTTCTATCTCCAACAAAAAATAAACCATAGTCCCTTCCTGATTCTGCCTTTGCTCCCCTGCCAGAAATCCATTCTCTTGAAAACTCTCTGATTATTTTCCATTGCAGAAGGCTTGTATCCTGAAATTCATCAACAAGAATAAAGTCAACAGCCTGATCAAAGTCGTTTAGAATATTCAAAGCCTCCGGATGTTCGCAGATTAAAAGATATGCAAGAGATTCAAGGTCGTCAAAATCCATCACATAGTTTTGCTGTTTTATTTCAGAATATATTTTTTTAATTTCTCTGAAACACTCAAACATCGGCTCACTGAATTTTTTGTCTCCTGGTCTACCAAGAAACACCTGGGGATGAGTATTATTGAGTTCCTCCATATAATCCAGAAAACTTTTCAATTTCATCGGTTTCAGGTTATTCAATATTCTGTTATCCGGATTGGTCTTTTCCAGAAAAACCGAAAGGGCGCGCCTGAAAAAAACATAAGACTGTTCCGGCTGGCAGACTGAAAAATTCGGATCCATCTGAAACAGAAAGGAAAACCTTTTAAGCAAACTCCTGCAGAATGAGTGAATTGTTGATATTCTTAAAAGGAAAAGCTGGTTTTCACACTCAATTTTTTTCTCTTCATTTCTGAGTTGATTGATGACCTTTTCAAAAATACTCTGAACTATCCTTGTTTTCATTTCACAGGATGCTTTTTCCGAAAAGGTTATCGCAACAAGTCTCCTCATTGAATCCGCAAAATCCCTTTTCTCAGCATGATCTACAAATTCATTTGTTAACCTGTATGTCTTACCTGTTCCAGCCGAAGCGTGAATAATCTTAACCGATAGATTTATTTCAGAATTATTGTTCACCCTCATCACCCTTCACCACACAGTAATTTGAAAAACGGCAACCAAAACAATTTTTACCTTTTTTATCAAATCTGAAATTTCCATCAAGAATTTTCTCTGCAGCGATATTAAGACTGTTTTCAAATGCCTCAAGAAATCCGGATATCTGTGGAAAGCCCTTTTCAAATTCAGGTTCATCAAAATTCAGAGACCAGACCAAAACATCAGGTTTAATACCTGTCATTTTATAATACATAAGAGCGTATAATGGAAGTTCAAGATTATCAAGTTCAAAACAATCATCCGATTGAGGAAATTTTTTCCTGATCTCAGGTATCTTCCCACTTTTGAGATCAATTATTTCAAAATTTCCATCCGGCTTTTTTTCAATACGATCAAATTTTCCTGTTATCACGATTTTACCGACTTTTACCTTCATCATCCTTTCAAGTTCAACGATTTTATGCCCGATATGGGCATCCAGCGCTTCCCTGAAGGAGTTAAAAACTGATTCCTTTCTTCTCTCAAGAAAATTTCTCATCACAGAAGGAATCCTGTAAAAAAACTCTCCTGAAACAAGATGTGGTTCTTCAATAAACCTATTGACATATCGGCAAAAACTATCATACTGCTGTCTGATAATGTCTTTATCCATAACCCTTCCCTTAAAGTTTGCTGCCGCTTTTTCTGCGGCTGAATGCAGCAATATACCCCAGAATTCAGGAATTTCTTCAACTTCAGGAGATCTGTAAGGTTCTATACCTTCCACATAGGTCAGGTAAAAATCGTATGGACATCTTGCAATACTGTCAAGCTGGCTGACAGAAAAATGCAGTATTCCATCCTCAATAAATTTTTTTCTGAATTTTTCAATGTCAATCTTAAGAGAAAAAATGGTCTCAGTGCCTGAAACATAAGCTGTTGCACCGTAAGATGATTCTTTTATTTTATAAAGCATTATGGATTTTCCCTTCTGTCTTCCTGAAACCTTTGAAGGATAAGAAAAAATAACTCTGTCATGGGACATTTTCAATCTGTGGATATCAAGTCTTTCCCTGGCAACCCTCGAATTATAGGTGGATAGTTTTAATTTTTCTTTCAGGTTATCCGGAAGAAAAAATTCCTCTGTCGTTGCTGCTTCAGGAAGGGCATCATCCGTTGCGCCACCGAAAAATGCAAACTCTGTTTCAAGACCGGTTGAATCAAGAATCCCCATAACTCTAACTCCATATCCTTTGCTTTTCTCAACTTCTGTCAGGTCAAGTGCACTTTTGAAAATTTTTACAAATGATTGTCTGTCCACCCTTATTTCACTTTTCAATTCTTCCAGTACATCCATCAAAGCAATTTTTCCTTCGGCATCAAACTCACGCCATCCAATTTTTTCAAGAGCAGTCAACAACCCTTCTGTCCAGCCAAGCAAGGATGTTTTTTCAGCTTCCATACAACTTTTTGCTTCTTCAAGTTTTTTCCAGTTCTCCCATTTTCTCAGCCAGTTTTTATCCGGGAAAAAACCCATTCCCTTGAATACTTTTCTGGATTCTTCTGAAAATTTTATTGCTTCTTCAAAATCAAATGAAAAAAATGGAGATGTAAAAAGAGACATAATGCTTTCCCACCACAGCGGAGAATCAAGCCAGTTCAGAAATGAAATTATTGCAACAACCGATGGATCCTGACTTAAAACATAGCCAGGGGTCATGCAGAATGGAATCTTTAATCTTGTGAAAATTCTCTGAACAGGTTCTCTGTAAGAGAGCATCTGAGGAAAAACAACAAGAAAATCCTCCCAGTTCATCTTTTTATCCTCATTCATCTTTCTGACTATCATTTCTCCAATACCCCTGATTTCCTCATCAGGCGAAGGGAAATTGTAAACAATACAATCATCAATTTTGCCGGCTGCATCAATAGTAATGATACTGTCTGTGATGGATTTTAAAAATTCAAAATTTGGTTTGAGAATATATTTTCTGGCATCAAAAGGAGCATTTTCATCAAACTGATAAACGCATATAAAAAGTCTTGATCGTTCGGACACTTTCTGGATAAATCTTTTTTGAGATGGAATAAACTCAACCATTCCTTCAAGAAGAACAGTATTAAAATTCAAATCTTCAATATAATCTGACGCAATTCTGTAAAGGTCATCCTCATCAACAAGCGATTTTTCTTCAAGAAAATTTTGATAATTCTGCATAATTTTCATTACTTCTTTCACAAGATCCCTGTTTTCTTCATATTTCCAGGGGTACTTTTCAATCTCATCCATCCATAGTTCAAATTCAAATTTTTCATGAGAAACCTTAAAATCTTTTATAAAAGATCTCACTTTTTCAGCAAGGGAAACAAATGACATCTTCCTTTTTGCAGCCAGTTCTCCACAGAGATCAAGCAGAATTAAAAGCTGTTCAATTCCCGAAATCAACCTGTATCCTGTTTTCTCCTGGACAATTTTTCCCGCAAATGCTTTTAGAGAATAACTGCAGGGTGGGATTAAAGGTTTTTTCTTCAATAAATAGAGCCTGGTTCTGAAATCATCAATTCTTGTCCATCTGGAAGTAAGATGGAGTACTGATGAAAAATCCGAAGTTGTATCAAAAAATTTTTCAACAATAAACCCGGTACGATTTTTATAGAAAAAGGGTAATAGAACAAGATATCTTTTGTTTTTTTCAGTCATGGCCGAATTTGTGTTATGACAAGATTATACCACAACAAAAGATGAAAAATTTTCCATTCACGCTGAAGATGCAATCAAATCTCTCAGTTTGTTCAAATTTTCTGCGATAACATCCTTAAAAACTTCGCCCACAGGTTTTTCCTTAATGGGTTTCATCCTGAGAATCATTGCCAGAAGTACAATGTGAATCGCGGCGCAGATAAGAAAAAGTATCTGATATATGCCGTAGCCACCGATATTAATATTTCTGTAATTTTCAATAACCCTGCCGCTTACTGGCGGCATGATCAGAGCGGGTAGCTGTCCCCCAAAAATTACAAGATACGAGTAGAATGCCACCCGACCCTTTTCAGGTGCAATAAGAAACCTACGAGTTGTGTCTCCCATCAATTGACCGCCGGCTGCAACACCTCCTATGATTGAAATGAAAACAAGAGCTTTTCTTAAACCTTCTGAAGGGAAAAGATGGATATGCGCAATAAGCAAACAATACAGCATCCCCAGAACAAACGAAAAAAACAGAACAAACCTGCTTCCTCTGAAATCATTCACCTTTCCCCAGACAAACGCAAGACCGCCCATACCCAGGATGCTGATGGAATTTAAAAACACGCAGAAAGACGAGGGCAGATTCAACACTGTCTTATAAAATGGTATTACAAATGGAGTGATTATATATGAAAAAAGATTCCACAGAAAATAAAAACCAAAATAAAGCCTTCTTTCCCTGTTTGAAAAAATCTCCCTGAAAAGAACCGCTGGTTCCTCCTGTTTTTTTTCCTCAAATGATGATGACGGCATTGAAACATGGAAATAACTGAATGGCCAGATTACAGAAAAAACTGTTATCAAAAACATCACATTGAAAAACTGCAAAAAAGAGGGATCAGGACCGAGCAGAAATGAACTTAGCCTTAAAAAAGCAAAACCCACGATGGTCGAGGTGAATCTCAATATTCCAAAAAACCTTCCCCTTTCCTGCTCTGGAACCCATACCTGAACAACAGGAAACCAGGCAAGCGTTGAAACCTGGGTACCGGCCCAAAAAAGGAAAGTAAATATAGAATAATAAAGGATACTCGGAACAAATCCCAACTTTTCTGTTATTAGAAAAAGAGGCAGAAGAAAAAACGCAAGTCCAACGATAACACATGCGGCCGGACGCAGAATTCTTGTAAAATTTCTTCCAACCCAGGAAATGATAAGAGAAGAACCAATACCAACGATAAAAGGTATAACGGAGAGAAAACCAAGAAGCCCTTCTTTAACTCCTATTTTCAGCAAAAAAAGAGTCAGAACGCCATTAAAAGCAACAGTATAATAGGCATTGCCTGCAATCTGTCCAATAAAAAAAATATTTTTTTCTTTATCTGTGAGCATAAAATTAGATTATACAATGAAAAATAAAAAATTCATTCAGTCTTTCATCATGGAGGACTTGCTATGATATCTCTTATTCTCATAAGACTTTCAGTGATTGAATCTTTAAGCAATTCCACAACGGGTTTTTCTTTCAATGGTTTCATTTTGAAAATCTGATATAAAAGTATCACATAAAACAACCCTGTGGTAATCATAATAATCTGATAAATCCCGTAAATTCCGAATTGAAGATCCCTGTTTTTCTGTATCAGAAATCCTGCAACAGGAGATGCTATAATTGACGGTAGCTGGGCACCGAATACAAGCATGTATGCAAAATATGAAAACTTATTTTTTTCAGGTGACAGAGCCATCCTTCTGGTAGTATCTCCCATCAACTGACCCGCAAAAACCACTCCTCCCAGAAAAGACGCCAGAACCAGAATGTTCCTTAAAAAAACAAATGGAAAAAGATGTATATGGGAAAGAAGCAGCATATGAAGGATTGCCAGTAAACATGAAACAAATAAAACATATCTGCTTCCATATCTGTCAACAACTCTGCCCCAGCCAAAAACAGAAAATCCATATCCCAGGGTATTTGCTGAAACAAGGGTAACACAAAAAGAAGTGTTCATTCCAAGATCGGTCTTATAAAATGGTATTAGAAATGGACCTGAAATGCCTGTTGTGAATGTCCATATAAAAAGAAATTTGAAGTATGTGTTGTGATTACTGTTGTGCAGAATTTCTCTGAATTCTGAAAGAAAACCTATTTTTTCCGGTGTCTCTTTTTTTATATCCGGAATGCCTGTCAAAGAAAGAAAATATGGAAAGAAAAATGAAATTAATGCCACCATCAGCACAACATAGAAAAATCTTATAAAATCAGGTTCAGGACCGAGTATTTTGGAAGATATATAAAGAAGCCCGTAACCAAAAAGAGTCAGTAAAATTCTCAACTGCCCGAGAAAATAACCTCTTTCATTACCTGGAATCACCGATTCAATCACAGGAAACCAGGTATACACATAGCCCTGAGTCGAAAAATAGAAAAATAAAAGCAGTATGCAAAAAACAGCAAGAATAATGCCTGAGGAGAAAAAATCTGCCAGAATAAAAACTGGCAGAAAACAGACTTCTATCGCAAAAAGAAGCCATGCCGATTTGATAAAGATTCTGACAGGATTGTTCGAAATATATTTAATCATCCACAAAGACGTAATTCCTGCTATGGATGGAAGTATTGAGAGAAAACCGATAAGTTTTTCTCTGACTCCAAGTTTCAGAAGAAAAAGGGTAAAAACAGGTCCAAGACATACGGTAAAAAAGAATGTACCGCATATAAGACCCACCATCAAATAAAATTTCTGGCGTGGTGAAAGCATCTCATTAAGGATTTATTCAGTGAACTACACAATAAGATTTTTTTCCCTGAAACTGAAAAATGAATTTCTGCATACAACAATATGGTCAAGCAGTTCTATCCCGAGAATTGAACCCGCTTCTTTCAACCTTTTGGTAATATTGATGTCGTCCTCAGAAGGTTCTGGATCCCCTGAGGGATGATTGTGAGCGATAATAACCTTTACTGCGTTTCGTCTTATTGCCGCACCAAAAGTCTCTCGCGGATGAACCAGGCTTGCTTCCATTGTACCGATTGATATCTCATCAATTCCGGTAATTTTATTACGGGAATTCAATGATATAACAAAAAAATGTTCTTTTCTGTAATCAGATAGGCGCCTTTTTATCATTGCATAGGCTAATTCCGGATTCGTAATTTTTTTATCTTTCTCATTAAAGGATCTTTCCCTTTTTTCGTTTTCTATTCTTCTTGCTATTTCAAAGCATGCTTTGAGCCTTGCAATCCTGGCGGTCCCCATCCCTTTTATTCCTTTTCTCAATTCTTCAGTGGAAACATCAGCTATACCTGCAAGAGAACCGTATCTTGAAACAAGCATCTGTGCAATGCCTGTTGCAGGCATACCGGCAACTCCACTGGAGATGATGATGGCGAGAAGTTCCTGGGATGACAGAACTTCTGGTCCGAGTTTCAAAAGTCTCTCCCTCGGTCTTTCATCTGGTGGTAAATCAGAAACCCTGAAACTTCTGCTTGTATTTTCAGCTGCTTTCCTGATCTTGCTCTGGTTCTTCCTGTTCTTCATCTTCCTGTTCAAGTTCCTGTTTAAGCTGAATAAATTCATTTTCTGCCTTCTGCAACTGTCCCCTGCAGAATTTAATCAATTCAACGCCTTCACGAAATTTTTCAAGGCCCTGCTCAATGTCAATGTCTTTTTTATTAAGTTCTTCAACAATCTTTTCAAGTTTCTGCAGAGCTGTTTTAAGTTTTTCTTTCTCTTTCATCTTTTTCTCCATTTTCAAATAGACCTGTTTCTTTAACTGTCGAAATTAATTCTCCTTTATAGAGCTTGATGCGAATGTCCTCCCCCTTTTCCACCTGCTGCGATTCTTTTACGACCCTGTTGTTAGTATCATAAACAATGCTGTATCCCCTTTCCAGTATTGACTCAGGATTTGAAGAAGAAAGTCTGACCTGCGCAACCTCAATGGAATTTTTAATCCTGTTGATACCTGATTCAAATCCAGCAACAGCATGATGGCTCAATAGCGAAAGGGAATTTTCCATCTGTTTTACCAGAATATGCCAGGAAGATAACTGGTTCAAAAATTTCTTTTCTAAAAACCTGTAAGAATCAAAAATAATCTTCAGACAGCCATGCATTTTTTCAGCGCAGTGTCTTATGGAAAAGGCATACCTCTGTAAAATATTTTCAAAACCATAAAAAACATCCTGTTTCAATGCTTCTATGGCATCCTGTAAATCCTCAAGAATCTCCTGCGATAAAGAGATTAACCTGTCGATGAGAACTTCAAAGTTCTGGATCAACTGTTCCCTCTGATTGCGAATAAAAGCGGCAACAGCGGTTGGTGTGGATAAACTTCTGTCTGCAACAAGATCAGCAATTGTAATATCTCTTTCATGACCAATGCCTGTAATAATCGGTATCCTTGAATCAAAAATTGCATTTGCAACAGCCTCATCATTAAATGCTTTCAAACTTTCAAGAGACCCCCCTCCCCGTATAATCACTATCGCATCAAGATGCGGCATGTTTCTGTTAAAATAACGGATGGCAGAAATAACAGAATCAACAGCATAATCCCCCTCAACAAACACATCAAGATGATAAATCTGAAACCCGAAATGTCCGAGATTTCTCATAAAATCTTTTATTGCAGCACCTGCTGAAGAGGTAACAAGCCCTATTTTTTGAATTATATCCGGCAGCGGTTTTTTCCTCTCAGGTGCAAAATAACCCTTTTCTTCAAGTTTCTTTTTGAGTGCTTCAAAAGCCTGTTTCAGTGCACCCTCTCCAAATGGTTCAATCTTTGTGACTTCTATTCTGAATCTGCCTGATTTTTTATAAATGCCGGGGAATCCGGAAACAATAACCTGCATACCATCCTGAAGTAAATGCTTATGAGCATCAAAGCTCCTCCATCCTATAAAACACTCCACAACCGCAGATTCAGCATCAGGATTTGATTCCTTGAGAACAAAAAAACAATATCTTTCTCTGGCATTTATATCACTGATTTCACCTAAAACTTTGCAATCTATTCTGGCAAGTTCAAGATTTACCGTATCCAGAAACTCAGTGACAGTCAGATAATTTTTATCTCTGGAAATAGATGGAATTTCTTTTTCTTCTTCCTGCTGATTAAAAAGATTCCAGTCATCAAGCGGATCCATTCTGTCTCTGCCCATTTTTTACCCTTTAATATGCGTTCCACGGGTTATATCTGTCAACCCTGAGATCATATATTCTTTTTGTCTCATGGTATTTGATTGTCGGAAGTCTGCCCTCAATTATACCATTGAGAATATCCACTGTGCCGAAGTTACCAAGGATTTCCCATTCAGTTGTGCTGTCAACAATCTGGTCAACATCCCAGAAATATGCACCATCAAAACCCATATCCAGAATCTTTGCCATAAAAGTTGCCCTTGCCAGAAGATCTTCTGGTTTCCAGGCTCCACCATGGGCATTAACTCCTGAACCACCAGGATAAATTTTTGTTCCACATCTCTTTAATCTCAGCACAGGTTCAAGATTCAGATTGAGTTGAGGTTGGTCCTTATGACCTGCACCAACAAGGACTGATTCAAAAAAACCTTTTTTCACAAGCATTTCTATATCAAGGCCAAAGAGCAGATTCCTATCAAAATCTCTTGGAACAATGCACGAAAGGGCCTTTCCCTTTGAAGAGGTCATCCTATAAACTCTTTCCACAAATTCAGCTAGAAGTTTATGCCTGATTTTTAGCATTTCAGGACTGTCCACCTGCTCCGGAAGCACCGGTTTTCTTCCGTAGACCCTCTCAAATTCTTCAATAACAGGTTTTTCGCAAATCATAAGAGGTAGTCCCCTGTTAAAAGCCAGACACAAACCATCAGGATCATAACGATCTATTATTTCCTGGAAATATTCACAGATTACATCCTGAACCTGTCTGAAAGCATAACTGATTCTTTTAACTCTGTTTCCATATTCATCAACACAGTGCCATTCAGGATGCGACAGGTAAAAAGATGATGTTCTTCCATGCAAAGGAAACGGCCAGTAGAATGCTCCGACCCTGAAATAAAAATGTAACTCAAGACCAATTTCTTCTGTAATATCCCTGACCGCAACAAGAGGATCGTCGCCTTTCTCCAGAATTCCTTTTAATGAACGATTAAAAACCCACTGTCTTTCGTAAAAACAGTTTTCATCAGACCATGGAATTTTATCTGCAACTTTTGAGTCTCCTGTGCTCAAAAGCCCACCCCCGTATAAACCCCATACCATTCTGAAAAAATCAGTATTTTTCAAAGGCAAAAGATATCTGTATAAATCCCTTATTGAATCAATCCCATCCCAGAATAAACAGTGACCATCATTTGTGGCAATCAAATTTTTTTTTGAATTTTTTCTTTCGCTCTGAACAGCCCTGATATAAAAAACAGTCAGTTCTTTGTTTCTAACAGAGCTCCTGACAGGTGCAATGTGAAGTTTTTTCCCGGTAAAATCCGCCTCAAAACAGAAGTAATCTCTTATGTCATGAGGAGATGCTTCCATCTGATAGTAACCGTTATCACCATCAAGCCATACTCTTATCTCAGGATTGAAGGCAATATAAAGCTTATGCCAGCCTTCCAGTTTCAAATCCAGAACAATTTCTTCTGTCCGTGAACAAGCACCTGTGGCAAGCCCTTTTCCTGAAAATTCATCAAGTTCATACTCAACGCAAATCCAGCCGGTACCTGTACCCGATGCAAACTGGAAATCATTACAGGTCAAACGACTGAGGTCTGAAAAAATTCTTTCTCTGTTGTTTTTCATTTTATCAACTCATTTTTAATAATTTTAACCCATACTGAGAAAAAAACGAATTCTTTCCTCAGGATTTGAAAACTTATTGAAAATTAAGTTTGTGCAAAAAGTTTTAACCACTCAATCTTTTCCCATTTTCCTTCAAAACCCCATAATGGAAAAATTGAATTATTATGATAGAGAGGCTCATCAAGCGGTAAATCAGGATTAATTCTTCTTGAGATTTCAAAATCCGGTGTTTCAGGAATCGGACTGTATTCAGCAAGTTTCACTTTGCAGGGGTAATTTTTCAAAATTTTAATGGTTTCCACCACATCCTCAAATTTTTGCCCTGGAAGTCCTGCAAGTATATAAGCGCCAATTTCATTTTTTGAAAAGCCAGCGTCAACAAGATACCCCATCGCTTTTTCAAAATCAGCAAAGCAAAGCTTAAAACTTGATTCCTTCTGCCTTTTTTCATCAAAGGTTTCAACAGAAAGCCTGATGGTTTTAAAACCGTATTTTTTCAAAAAAGAAGCAACCTGGCTGTTTATAAACTTCGGGTGAATGCCATTTGGAGTGTGAAAATTAATTTTTTTCATCCCTGCGATTTTCTCAATGATTGCCGCAAGATGTTCAAAATCAAACAAAAGCGCGTCATCATAAAATGCGATGTCTTTGAACTTATATTTTTCAAAATTTTCCTCAATTTCGTCAACCACATCTTCTTTTCTTCTCAACCTGTATTCAGGTTGAAACTTCTTAATCCCGCAGTACCAGCATGAAAAAGGACACCCATAAGAAGTCCTCACAACAAGGTAAGAAAGTTTTTCATAAACACGCCAGAGAGGTTTGAGATTCTCAAAATATCTTAATTTGAAACCTGTATTTTTGTTGAAAAGACTTACAAAATTCCTTATATCGCTTCCCTGAAAAACAATATCCGCACCTAATTTTTTCGCATGTTCAGGGCAGAATGTTGCATAAGTTCCGCCAATCACCACAGGAGCATCTGTAAATTTCCTGCATGTGTCAATTACCTCCTTTACACCAGTATACCAGTAAGTCATTGCGCAGGTAATAAAAATCATATCTATTTTCCCTGAATCCTGGAGAAATCTGAGAAAAATCTCCTGCGGAAGTCCAAACCTTTTATATCTTTTTGGAACATTTCTATAAACTTCAGGTTTATTAACAAATTCAGCATGATAATGACCGCATCCATATTTTCTGTCGGTTCTTTTTCCATCGTAGAAGGAATGATTTCTATCCATAAAATCAAAAAATCCTATATCCCACCCATTTTTCATCAGTAAATCAACAATAAACAGAAACCCGTATGGCTTGCTCCACAAATCAAACGCAGAAAAATCATAAACAGGAACATTTACAAATAATGCTTTCATGTTTTACAAACCTTATGACAATCGTAAAAATTTCTACCCCAGCAATCATTTTAACATTTTTGAAAATCCTGTTTTTTTACAACATGGATTTTTTATATGATTTTTTAAGAAGTTGTATAATATTACATATGCGCCCATAGTTCAACTGGATAGAACGTCGGGTTGCGGACCCGAAAGTTGCCTGTTC
>Ga0116202_10000263_pt1 | contig 28232 bp, 26 predicted proteins | sample LakKivw325mmetaG_FD_94479 | JGI IMG/M metagenome (GOLD analysis project Ga0116202, IMG submission 94479) | Anoxic lake water microbial communities from Lake Kivu, Rwanda to study Microbial Dark Matter (Phase II) - Lake Kivu water 325m metaG | ecosystem: Environmental > Aquatic > Freshwater >... | reverse complement strand
GAAATGCTGCACTGGGCAGCAGGAGCTCGACTTCCCGTAGTGCTGGCCTGCGTTAATCGAGCCATAGGCGCGCCGTGGAACATACTCAACGACCAACAGGATTCCATATCGCAGCGCGATACCGGATGGATCCAAATCTACGCCCGAAACAATCAGGAAATTCTGGATACTCTTATTCAGGCATATAAAATTGCAGAAACGGTATACATACCCGTTATGGTCTGCTTCGACGGCTATGTACTGTCTCATACCGAGATGCCAGTTGAGATACCGTCACAAGAACAGGTGGATAAATTCCTGCCACATTACAAACCGCATACTACGCTGGACCCGGCCAATCCCAAGAACTACAACCTGGTGACACTGGCCGACCCCAGAGTTAACGCCGACGGCGTTCTGTGCCACGGCTATATGGAGCTCAGATACCTGCTTCAAGAGGCGCTCCAAAACTCAGAAAAAACCATAATGCGGGTTGGCGCCGATTTTGGTAAGTCCTTCGGCCGAGATTACGGCAACGTATTCTGGCAGGATGGTGTAGAAGATGCCGATATAGTCATAGTGGCCATGGGCAGCCTGGCAATGGAAGCCACGGTCGCCGCCAGTATGCTCCGAGAAGATGGCAAAAAGGTGGGCGTTTTGGGATTGCGGGTGTTCCGGCCATTCCCCAAAGCAGCCATAGCCAGAGCATTGGAAAAAGCTCAAGTCGTTGCTGTCTTCGATAAGAATATCAGCTACGGCTCCGAAGGTGCCACTTGCTCCGAAATAAAAGCGGCCTTGTACGGGAGCAAGACAAAGGCGGCTATACGGAACTTCATCGTCGGACTCGGAGGCAGGGACGTGAAGGCTAGGGAACTGGCTGACGCAGTCAGAAACACACTACCCGCAATTGAATCCGGCTCTTTGAACATCGAGAATCCAGAATGGATATGTTATATCTAAGCGAGGCTGTCCATTGAAGGTAAACGCGGTCAACCTGACCGAAACTGAATACGCACTACCAGGTAACAGGACCTGCCCGGGCTGTGCGCTCGCCCTGGCCTATCGCCACATCCTGAAGGCATTGGACGGGCAGGTAATTGTCACTGTACCTGCCAGCTGCCTCACCGTGCTGCACGGCATGTATCCGATTACTTCGGTCACCGTACCCTGCGTCAACACGCCGTTTGCGTCTACGGGCGCTTCAGCTACTGGTCTCTTAGCGGGCTTGAGGGCTACCGGAAAGAAGGGACTGACCGTTCTGGGCATCGCCGGCGACGGAGGCACTCACGATATTGGCATTCAGTCGCTAAGTGGGGCAGCCGAGCGGCAGGAGGACTTCATCTATATCTGCTACGACAACGAAGGCTACATGAATACCGGTAACCAGCGCTCAGGTTCTACCCCCATGGGCGCCATCACGGGGACGACCCCAATATTTGGTAAACGGCAGAACCCCAAAGACATAGCCGCGATTATGGAGGCCCACCATATACCATACATAGCCACTGCCAATGCGTCCTATCCACTGGACCTGTACGAAAAGGTCAGGAAAGCTAAGGATATAAAAGGTACCAGGTTTATACACGTGTTTACGCCCTGCGCTCCAGGATGGCAGTATCCCTACAGCGACACTGTGAAAATCGGACAGCTAGCAGTAGAAACCGGCCTGGTCGTGCTCTATGAGATTCATGACGGTGTATTCCGACTAACCTCGGCCAGCGCTTCCCTGGCACGTAAGGGTAAGCTGAAGCCGGTCAAAGAATACCTGGCTACTCAAGGCAGGTTCAAAGACCTAACAAAAGACCAAATCTCGCGGTTACAAGATTGGGTGAACACCAAGTGGCAATACTATCTCGAGCGGGCGGCCGGTCAAGACACTGGTGCCGCTAACCTAGACTCTACTAAACAATAATTTCAAAACGCCCAAAGTTTCCAAAACATTTCCCCAAAAATATCCTCTAAAACAATCGGTAAATATGGAACATTAACTCTCATAATAGTATAATTACGGTTGTATTATGTCTGCACATAAACGGAAATTGATTAAATGCATGAGGGAGATATACCCCAGCTTTCTTTGTTTCCGCTGACGACGAAGGTTGACGGTCAGCGTCACCTTCTCATCGGTGGCTGCGATTGCGTTGAGCTATGTAAGAAATTCGGCACTCCACTCTATATCTTCGACGAGGATACCCTCCGCTCCCGCTGCCGGGAGTTCAAGGCCGAGTTTACCAGGCGCTACTCAGACACGCTCGTCCTTTACGCTTCCAAAGCTTTCCTGAACAAGTCGCTGGCCCGGATTATCAATCAAGAAGGTCTGGGACTGGATGTAGTTTCCGGTGGTGAATTAAGCCTGGCTCAAGCTGTGGACTTCCCCAGGGAAAATGTTTTTTTTCACGGCAATAATAAGACCCCCGATGAGCTTAAGCTGGCTCTAGATTGGCGAATCGGCCGGATCGTGGTCGACAATTTCCACGAGATGGAACTGCTTAATTCGCTGGCCCGAGAGAAGGGAATCAGGCAGGACATCTTGCTCCGTATCAATCCGGGAGTCGACCCTCATACCCACCACTACACGACTACGGGCATCGTAGACAGCAAGTTCGGCATTCAACTGGCCACGGGGCAGGCTGAAGAAGCCGCAAAGAAGGCCATTTCAGGTTCCAATCTCAACCTGCTCGGCCTGCACTGTCATCTGGGTTCGCCCATAGCCGATACTTCTCCATATGAGACAGCCATCGATGTGCTCTTTAAACTGGCTGCGGAGTTAAAGGAGAAGTACGGATTTGTAATGAAAGAGTTCAGCTGCGGTGGCGGCTTTGCCGTCATATATACGACCAGGCAGCAAGTTTCCAGCACAGCTGACTATGCCCAGGCTATAACCACCCGGATAGCGGCACTGGTTGATAAGCTTGGTCTGGGCCGTCCCAGGCTGATTATCGAGCCGGGCAGAGCCATCGTAGCGCAGGCCGGTGTCGCACTGTACACCGTCGGTTCCATAAAGGATATACCCGGTGTCAGGACCTACGTCTGCGTGGATGGCGGCATGGGTGATAATATCCGCCCGGCACTTTACGAAGCGAAATACGAAGCGCTGGTGGCCAATAAAACCGGACAGGAGGCCTCGATAGAGGTCACCATCGCAGGTAAATATTGCGAGTCCGGCGACATCCTGGCTAGAGACATAAACCTGCCTCCGGTAGTCGCCGGAGATATTATCGCCATACCCGTTAACGGTGCCTATTCGGTCCCTATGTCGAGCAACTACAACATGGTTCCAAGGCCGGCTATTGCCATGGTCAAGGATGGAAAAGCTCGCCTGATACGGAAGCGTGAAAGTTATAAGGACCTGTTCAGACTGGACGTGAGCTAGAAATATGTGGAAAACTATCGGACAACATGAAGCCATAGCTTTGGTTAAAAACAGCCTTGACACCGGAAGTCTGGCTCACGCTTATCTTTTGGTCGGCGCGCCTCATGTAGGCAAAATGACGTTAGCCCTGGACCTGGCAAAAGCCCTTAACTGCGAGGGAAACGAGCCACCGTGCGGTCAGTGCCCGTCATGCAGAAGGATAGCTGAGAACAAGCACGCCGACATCAGGATTATCACCTTGAATTCGACAAGGGAGCCGGGAGATAGCAAATCCCGGGTCGAGATCGGCATCGACGATATCAGGGACCTGCAGCGAAATGCCAGCCTGCCTCCTTTCGAGGGCAAGTATAAGGTATTTATTATCGATGGCGCTGAATATTTATCTACTGAGGCCGCTAACTGTATGCTTAAGACAATCGAAGAGCCGCCCCCGCAGGTTATCATACTTCTCCTCGCTTCCCAGGAATCTAACCTGTTGCCAACAGTGGTATCGCGCTGCCAGCGCATAGAACTGAAACTTCTATCCAACGAGAAGATAGAGACAGTACTTACAGAATCTTACGGAATCGAGCCGGGCAAAGCCGAAGTTCTGGCGCGCTTATCTCAGGGGTGCCTGGGTTGGGCCTTAACCGCCTCCACAGACGACAGCTACGTGACGCTGCGAGAGCAAAGGCTGGCGGAAATGATGTCGTTGCTTCCGGCCGACTGGGCGGACCGCTTCAACTATGCAGCCAAACTTGCCGCCGAACGCAAATCGGCCGAAGACATAATAAAGCTTTGGCTTGGCTGGTGGAGAGACCTTTTATTAACTAAATGCGGATGCAAACAAGCAGCTACCAATATAAATCATATACCCGTACTGGAGCAATGGGCTGAAATTATGAGCCTGAGTGAAATCAGAGATTTCATCGATTGCCTGCAAAAATCACTTGATGAAATAGCTCTGAACGCAAATTTACGTTTAATTTTCGAAATACTAATGCTCAATCTACCTAGAAAGGAGAGGACACCAGCAGAATTGCCGGCGTCCATTTAATAATAATGTCACAAATAGTCGGAGTTCGTTTACAAGCGGCCGGCAAAGTCTATTACTATGATGCCGCCGATATCCCGCTGGAAATAGACGATGAGGTGGTGGTTGAGACCAACCGCGGCCACGAAATCGGCAGGGTAGCTATCACACCGGCACAGGTGATTCACAATGAAATAGTGGAACCGTTGAAACCTATAATGCGTAAGGCTCTGCCCGATGACCTGGAAAGAGCCAGCCGGCAACAGGAAAGGGCGAAGAACGCCATCACCAAGTCCAGGGAGTTGATAGAGAAACTCAACCTGCCGATGAAACCGATATCAGCTCAATATACCCTCGATGGCAGCCATGTGACCATATTCTTCAGTGCTGAAAAACGAGTCGATTTTCGTGAGCTGGTCCGAGAGCTCAGCCGGAGCCTGAAGGCACGAGTCGAACTCAGACAGGTGGGAGCCAGGGATGAGGCGAAGCTCGTAGGCGGTCTGGGAAAATGCGGCTGCGCGCTGTGCTGCACCACCTTTCTCAGTGAGTTTGCACCGGTTTCCATTAAGATGGCCAAGGAGCAGGATATTACGCTGAACCCGATGAAAACATCCGGAATCTGCGGACGGCTCCTGTGTTGTCTCGGATACGAATACGAACAGTATCATTCCATGAAAGGGAAAATGCCCGCGTTAAAACAAGAGGTTTCTACAGCGCTGGGCAATGCCAAGGTACTAAATTGTAATCCCATCAAAGAGACGGTAACGGTTGAACTGGAAACAGGGGTTACTGTAGAACTTCCCCTGGCTCAAATCAAGTGGCAACCAAAAACAGAAGGTGAAAACCAGCAGACCAAGGCTGAGGTTCATTGAGGTACGTATTTCTGCCACTCGGTATGCACCCGCAGGTACTGGAAGGGCACGTAGAATCCGTCGCTACGCGGTGCCTTAGGCTGGTGGAGCAGCGGCATAGCCGCCTCTGCAGGAGTTCGCCCCGCTTTGCGCCGATTACACGGTATACAAGCACTCACTATATTTTCCCAGCTGTGCTGGCCCCCACGCCGCCGCGGCATCACGTGGTCGAGAGTCAGCTCCTTATCTTCACGACCGCAATACTGGCAGATATACTGGTCACGATTGAAAACCTCCAGCTTGGTCAACTTTCGCTGCTGCCTGGGCCGCTTAATAAAATAGCCAAGCCTTATGACCGAAGGTATTTCAAAAATGCCATCCATGGAATGAAGGCTGCCGCGCCCGTTCTCGAGAACCTCAGCTTTACCTCGGAAGAGCAAAATTACAGCGCGGCGTACCCTGCATATATTTAGCGGCTCATAGTTTTGATTGAGCACTAAGACCGGTGAATTTACCACAATGCTTCCCCGAGCAATTTGCGTTATTGTAGCAAGAAAACCCCTGACCTACAAATGGCGTGAAGCTAGCGGTTCCGCCGTTGGTAGCGGGGTTGGGACTTGGTCTCACGAGCCCTGGTCGTTTTTATATCACCGCGGTAGTCGGGGGCATTGATTCGCAGAACCAGGCTCAGGCTAGGATCGACCATGCGGGAACTGATTCGGCTTTCAATCTCATCCAACGACAGGCAGGTCGTTATTACAGTGGCCAGTCTCGCGTTATAACGATAGTTTATTAGCTGATAGAGCTTCTCCTGTGCCCAGGATGTAGCCGACTGCTCGCCAAAATCGTCGAGGATAAGCACCGGCGTCTTCTTGATCTTCTCAAATAATTCGTCATAGGATACCCTGCTTTCGGGATTAAAAGTAGAACGCAGATAATCGAGAAGATCGGTAACCACGATGAACAATACCGACCTATTTTCCTGACGAAGTTGGTTGGCAATTGCGGCTGCCAGGTGTGTCTTGCCACAGCCATTTATTCCCATGAAAATCAGCCAGCCTTCCGGAGACTTAGCGAAATTGACTGCGTTCCGGTATGCCTGCTCCAGGCTCTGGCGTTCCTCAGCCGACAAATTCGAAAGCTTGTAATCGAAGTTGTTAAAAGCTTTCCGGCGCAGGGCTTCCAGTTCAATACTGCCAAGATGCTCCAGTATCAAAGCTGTTTTTCCCCGTAGGACATATATACTTGAGATATCCGGGTCCATCAAGTGGCCTTTAAGGCTTTCGTCGAACTCTTCGGTAGCCGCATCGGTGGTGATAACCGTAGCCAGACGCATGTTGAAACGATAATCCAGCAACTGTTCCAGTTTCCCCCTGGCCCACGCAGTGGTGGCCGCTATATTGAAATCGTCTAGAATCAGAAGCGGAGTATTCCTGACCCGCTCGAACAGTTCATCGTATGCAATTTCACTGCTGGGACTGAAAGCGCTGCGAAGGTGGTCAAGCAGGTCGGCTGCACTAATATAGAACGCTGGTTTGCCCAGGCTAAGACGGAAATTGGCGATAGCACAGGCTAGATGGGTCTTGCCACAACCGTTAGGCCCTACCAATATGAGCCACCCCTTAGGCTCAGCGGCAAAGGTTTTAGCCGCCTCGTAAGCCCTGGTGAAATTCTGTTTTAAGGCGGGATCCTCATACCTGCCAGTCGGTATCAGGTTATCGAAGGTCAAACGAGCCAGAGCTCCCAGGTTACTGAATTGTTGAAGCTGGCTCAGCTTTTCCTTTTTTAGCCCCTTGATACTGCACCGGCACGGAACAACCCGTGTAAAATCAGGCTGTCCGGAAGCCTTCAAAGGATGTATGAAACCGGCACCTTTACATATCGGGCAAGTGGAATCAGTGGGGCTGCCCTCCGCTGATTCATCCTTTGACCATGTGTCCGTACTTGCCTCTGATGTACTTTTGTCGGTCGGTTTCTTTTTCAGTATCTCTCCCAAACTTTCCATCGTCTTTACCTTCGGTAGACCATCGTTCTAAGATCCTGAGTATATATTTCCAGCTTCGTTTATTCAAAGATGCGGCCTCTTTGAAAGCCGCTTCTATCCAGTCCGCCGGATAAAGCTTTTCGGCCTCCTTAAGCTGCTCGGCAATTAGGGGCGTAAGCATACCTACATTGTGCTCGTAAAGGCTAAAGATGTTGCTCGGCTGGCTAGTCCTTGCCTCGCTCCGAGCCTGGCTCGAAAACAAACGAGGTAGCTTACCGTCCGCAATTTTTTGGATGACCTCCCTGCCGGTCTCGTTGTTTATCAAATATATATCTTCAGTCTGGCCTGCTCCATCCACTTTAGCTTGCAGTAATATTCCGTGATTCACAGCCTCAACAAGAGCCCGGCGTAAGACTTCGCCTTTTTCGGCACTGGTACAATCAAGGCCGCCAATTAGTATCGGGTCGGCCAGCAGTTCGTCTGTTGTTACAAATTGCGGATATCCCCGGCGCCGGCTGAGCAGCCAGAAAACGTGCAGCACCGTTTTAAGTTCGGCCAGGCCGCTAATTTTCTGAACCGCTTGAGTAAAAAATAAATTAGGCACAGGCGTAACCTCAGGCCGCGGAGGAAAACCGGAAAATACTGTCTGTGTCATAGTAATCGTTAAAACACCTAAGTGGCGCTCAGTTCAGATTCCAGGTCCTCAAATTTAGCTGTTTTCGAAACAAACCGCAGCTTTACTTCACCGGTCGGACCATTTCTATGTTTAGCGATGATAATATCGGCGATGCCCCTGGGATATGGCTCCACCTCTATATCATGGTCTTTTTTCCAATCCTCTTCCTTAACGTGCATTTCCTCCCTGTAGATAAAGACCACTACGTCGGCATCCTGTTCTATACTGCCGCTTTCTCTGAGGTCGGATAGCTGAGGCCTATGCGAGGCTCGAAATTCGACGGCGCGACTTAGCTGTGAGACGGCCAGTACCGGAGCATTTATATCTCGCGCCAATGCCTTCAACGAACGTGTAATCTCACTTACCTCCTGCACTCTACTATCGCTTCTGGCACCCCCCTCAATCAGCTGCAGATAATCTATGACTACTAGATCGATTTTGCGCTCAAAATGAAGCCGTCGTGCTTTACTTCGCATTTCCACGACTTTAAGCAGGGGCGAATCATCGATAAAAATGGGTAATTCGGAAAGCACGCCGCTGGCCTCCATAATCCGTCTCTCTTCCCTTTCGGTATATGTACCCAGACGCACGCTCCTGGAATCCACGTTTGCCTCGTTGGATAGAAGGCGCTGGACGACCGCCTGGCGCGACATTTCTAGACTGAAGAGCGCCACGCAGGCTTTCTGATTGGCAGCGGTGTTTCTGATAATGTTAAGTGCCAGACTGGTCTTACCCACACTGGGCCTGGCAGCCAAAACAATTAGATCCGAACGCTGCAAGCCACCGAGGAAATCATCGACAGCGCTGAAGTCGGTGAGGATATGGGGGATCTCTTCTCCCTTAGTCTCGGCCGGGCCGGCCTCTTCGAAATACTGGCCTAGAATCTGATGAATCGGAACAAAATCCTGACGGCTCCGCCTTTGTTTGACTTTGAACAGGATGTCCTCGGCCTTACCAAGTGCCACATCATCCTCAGTATCGGCATCGTAGCCCAGGGCGGTAATCTGCGTGCCCGCACTTATAAGCCGCCTCATCACAGCCAGCCTGGATACTATTTTCGCGTAGTACTCAATGTGCAGAGAGGTTGGTACCGTAGAAACCAGATGGCTTAAATAGGCAGCCCCACCAACCTCATCGAGCTTGCCTTTCTGAGCCAGTTCACGAGCTACCGTTACTTGATTTATACCCTCGTTCCGTTCGTAGAGGTTGAAGCAAGCTTCATAGATAAACTGGGTTTCCGGATTGAAAAAGTCTTCGGGAGATAAAAATGTGGCAATCTTGAATATTCCCTCGCTGTCAATAAGCATGGAGCCGATGACCGCTTTTTCGGCTTCGACATCATACGGCGGCACGTTGCCACTATTCATTTTCAGTTGTTTCTTCTTCGATTATGACTTTGATTTTCGCCTGGGCTCCGGTGCCCAGGTTTATCACTACCTCGTGGTCACCAAGTTGATGCAGAGGTTCTTCTATCTCCACTCTTTTCTTGTCGATCTCCATGCCGGTGACGCGGGATAGTTCTGCAGCTATATTGGCACTGGTAATCGAGCCGTGGAGCCGGCCTTTGGCGCCGGCCTTAGCCTTAAAGTGCAATTCTTTCCCTTCCAAGTCCTGAGCTACTTTACTTTGCTCCTCCTGTTGCCGTGTCTCCTGTTCCGCTCTTTTTTCTAATAGTATTTTAGCTTCTTTTGTGGCTGATGGTGTGGCTGGCAGAGCCATACCTTTCGGAAAAAGGAAATTCCTGGCATAGCCGTCAGCAACATCTTTTATCTCGCCCTTCTTCCCTTTAGGCACATCTTTAAGGAAAATGACTTTCATTCTTATCCTCCATCAGACGCAGGATTCCAAATCACGATCACTGACTAAATTTCAGCCATATTTTATAGCATTTATCCCAAAAGTTATACCAGACCCTACGTCTGCAACCAAGTGATTTTAACAGAAAAAAAGATTTTCCCCCCAGCCCCGGACAACCTACTGATTTGAATTATAAAATTCAGCCTTAGCACGGGCCATATTTTCTGGCTCGGCCAGCAGGTCCGTAACCGTCATAGCCAGCGCTTTGGCTGCGTCTAATAATCCTTTGTGCCCTACCTCGGAGATCGAGGCGGGAACGAACTCCGCAGAATGCAACAACACGTCGGGAGTTGCCACGGCTATAGATGGATGAATAGCCGGCATTACCCGGCTTACGTTGCCAACATCTGTGCTACCGAATCCAAAGTACGACTCAAGGGGCTCCACCTTGCGACCCAACGATTCCAGATTCCGGGCAAACAATCGAGCCAGTACCATGTTGTTCTTCATAGGTTCGTAGACTACGTCAGCCCATTTATATTCCAGTCGGGCGCCTGTAGCCATTGCTGCCGCTTCGAAACATTTAAGGAACTTCCCTTTTAACTCTTCTAGATACTTAAGGTCCGGAGCACGAACCAGAAAACTTGCGGCAGTATGAGCCGGCACAATATTAGGCGACTCCCCTCCGTAAGTTATGATGCCATGAATGCGAGCTTTTTCCTGAATGTGTTGTCGGAGGGAATTAACCCCATTAAACGACAATATCATAGCTTCCAGCGCGTTCACTCCCTTGTCAGGAAACGCCGCGGCATGGACTGCCTTGCCAAAAAACTGCAAATCGATGCCTATGCAGGCCAAGGCCGAATTCGTCGCAGCATCACGCACCCCGGGATGTACTATCATAGCTGCGTCGATGCCATCGAAGACGCCCGCCTGCAGCATAAATATTTTACCGCCGAAGAGCTCTTCAGCCGGAGTACCGAAAACGACCACGGTTCCACCATAACTATCAACGGCTAATTTACTCGCGATAGCTGCTCCTATTGAAGAGGTGGCAATTATATTGTGGCCGCAGGCATGGCCGAGCTCAGGCAGGGCATCATATTCTGCCAGCAGACCGATTACTGGTTTACCATCACCGTAAACCGCCTTAAAAGCCGTGGGGAAGCCGCCAATGCCTTTTTCTACGCGAAAACCGTTTCTAGTCAAATACTCGGTCAACCAGCCCGATGCCTTCTCTTCCTTAAATCCGTGTTCCGGGTTTTCGTGAATCTTTATGCTCAGCTCAATAAGTGCTGGCCGCTGGTCGTCCACCCGCTGGTTAATCTGGCCTTTGAGGTCCTCACTGGTTAATGCCTTCTTGGACACTGCTAAACACACCTCACGATAAGCCATTATACTCCATCAACCAAGCCAATTTCATCGCCTGCTGCACCTATCCAAAGGCGTTCAGTTGACAATAACTTAGCTTGACTTCAAATATATCTGCACATATAATTAACCTCACAATGTCATTCGAAACATTACGAATTAATGTTGCCCAATTACTCAAGGAACCCGTTGGCTCGAGCCGAAGTTACCATATCGAGGAGCACCCGTCCGAAGACGATATAAGTTACATCGATGGAGACATCATCTTAATTCGCGCCAATAGTTCAATTATAGTCAATGGTAAAATGACGGCGTCTATTAAGGCTGTTTGTAGCCGTTGTCTTAAACCGATTGAAGCTAAAGTAAGCTTTGAGTTTGAGGAGGAAGCTTATCCTATCGGAGAAGAAGGTTCATCTTCCAATGTTCTATGTGATAATCTTAGTATCGACGATGGGAACGTCCTGGATTTAAGTGAAGCGGTACGACAATATGCGTTGCTTACCCTACCGGCAAAGCCTCTGTGCCGATTGGATTGCGCGGGTATTTGCCCCACCTGCGGTCACAACCTCAACCAGGAGCCGTGCCAGTGCCACTCAAATGCGATAGACCCACGATGGTCCAAACTAATCCGTTAGGAAGGAGTATAAAGCTAAATGGCGTTACCCAAAAGAAAATATACGAAGGCGAGGCAAGGTAAAAGGCGCAGTCATATGGCTCTTACCACGCCTAAGCTGGTAGACTGTCCGCAGTGCCACACAGCCAAATTACCGCATCACGCCTGCCCTACATGTGGTACCTACGCCGGTAGAGAAGTAGTTGAGATCAAAGCCCCAAAGAAAACGGGTAAACCATAATCGACCTAAACATAAAACATGTCTGAAAGCCCTTGGAAAAGAAGTGCTTCAAACGGTAGCTTAGGTGACTTGAATGAGTAAGGAGGATTCATGGTAGATGCAATAAAAGTCGCGTACGTTTTCCCGGGACAGGAATCTCATTCCGTAGGCATGGGTCTAGACCTCTACGTGCACTACACTTCCGCTCGTGAAGTTTTCGATGAAGTAGATAAAAATCTAGGCTTTTCTTTATCGAGGTTGTGTTTTGAAGGTCCTCAAGACGACCTTAAACAAACCGTCAACGTACAGCCTGCCCTTTTAGCTACTAGCGTCGCTTGTCTTAGAGCCGCCCAGGAGGTCAGTAATAACGGGATCCCTGAACCAACCTTCGTCGCCGGACATGATGTGGGTACTTACGCCGCACTGGTAGCCTCCGGGGTGCTGAGTCTGGCAGATGCGGCACGGCTAATTCGAGAGAGAGGTAGGCTGATGAACGAGGCCGGCCAACGAGCCGGCGGCGGTATGGTTTCAATGACTGGCCTAGATATAGAAGTATTTAAAAATATCTGCTTCTCGGCGGGTGTAGAAATAGCATATATAGATGCACCGGACCAGGTCACCTTGAGCGGTACCAACGAGAACCTGACTAAAGCGCGGAGATTAGCTCAAATCAAAGGGGCCCGTCGCATCGTGCCCCTCAGAGTCAGCGGTCCTTTCAATTGCATACTAATGGAGCCTGCCATCGAGAGGCTTAGAAACGCCATCTCGGAATTTACGTTTAATAAACCCACCGTTCCCATAACAGCTAATGTTACAGCTCAACCACTAACCGACTTGGAGGCCATAAAAGAAGAGCTTGTTAGCCAGATTGTACGCCCCGTTCAGTGGCAGCAATCCGTGGAGAACATGATTGCCAGGGGCGTAACCACCTTCTTCGAGATGGGCCCGGGGGAGATGTTAACCAGGCTGATAAAGCGAATCAGTCCGGGAGCGCAGGCCTTCAATATCAACAATGCACAGACCGTCAGCGAAATAATGAAATGGCGAAGGGGATAAACTCTGTAGTTTCGCCGTTGTGGTGTTGAGCCCCGCTGCCCCTTACCTGCGACCGAGATGCTAAAGCGGTTTTTTATGCTGTTGCCGTAGTCTGTGTTTGGTAAAGCCTGAGTGCTAAGGCATAATTATCGCCGGGACAATAGTAGTTTCCAATAGTAATAAACGTTTCTGTATAATGATAATGAGGCGGAAAGCTAGAATAATTGCTCTACAGGCTCTGTACGAACTAGACTGCTCGGGTCATAAACAGGGGGAGGTACTGGCACGATTGCTCGACGAGAAACCTCTTAGCGTTGAAGCAGCCGAATTCGCTAAAAGCCTCACGGGGGGCGTCTTGAACAATAAGAAAAAAATAGACGACGTTATCAGAAAATTCGCACCGGCATTCCCTGTCGAGCAACTTGCCCCCGTTGACCGGAACGTTCTACGCCTTGCCATTTTTGAGATTTTATTCGATAATAGAGTTCCAGTAAAAGCAGCTATTAACGAGGCTGTGGAACTAGCCAAGAGCTTTGGCAGTGAAAGTTCGCAAAAATTCGTGAATGGTGTCCTGGGTTCCGTAGCTGCAACTCGTGCCGGTCAATTAAAATAAAGATTAATGGTAATACAGGCCGGATACATTAAAGGAAATAGATGACGACAGATATTTCAGAAAAACTTAAAAAAATGATTGCCGATGAACTCGGCGTCGAAGAGGACCAAATCGTTCCTTCGGCATCCTTTGTCGATGATATGAATGTTGACCCTTCGGACCTTGCTGAACTAATCACCACTTTGGAACAAGAATTCAGCACACCCAAACGCAAACTAGAGATATCTGACGAAGATATTGAAAAAATAGTTACCGTGCAGGACCTCATTGACTGTCTGCACGACTACGGCATAGAAACGTAATAATAAAATCCTACTAAGTAAGATCGCTTACGCCTACAAAATTGTCATTTCCCACCATACTGCATATGAAACCCTCCCAAAGTTCTCAAGCACACTAGTTCCACAGAACTGTCCTTTTGACCGTTGACGCAGCATCAGTCAGCATTTATAATGCCTACCGACTTTCTTCATATCCAAAATATTAAAGAAAAAGGAGGTGCAATTTTGCAACAAAACCAAACCGAAATATTAAGGTCGATAAAAGATACTACTGCAAACCCTGCACCATTGGGCCTCGTAGCATTTGGCATGACCACCGTTCTCCTGAATTTACACAATGCAGGCATTTTTACGCTTGGCTCGATGATACTGGCAATGGGTATATTCTACGGCGGTATTGCCCAGGTGATCGCGGGCATATTGGAGTGGAAGAAGGGAAATACTTTCGGGACGACCGCTTTCACTTCTTTCGGACTTTTCTGGCTTTCGCTTGTGGCGTTATTGGTAATGCCAAAGATCGGCTGGTGGGATAGCACGGATAACGCTGGTATGATCGCCTACTTCATTATGTGGGGCATCTTTACCGCAGTGATGTTCGTCGGCACGTTAAAGCTAAACCGGGCGCTCATGGTTGTGTTCGGTACGCTTATCGTGCTTTTCTTCCTGCTGGCCATTCGTGACATAACTGGCAGCAAAATCATCGGAATCATCGCTGGTTATGAAGGGATAATCTGTGGTCTTTCAGCCATTTATGCCGGTCTGGCACAGGTACTTAACGAAATATACAAGAAGGTTGTTTGGCCCATCGGACCGGTTGCCTAATTATTGCGGATTCGTATATTAATTAGCTTCATATAGAAAAGGCCTAGGTTTCAAGGCCTTTTCTATTATTTAGATGCAGGAGCAGTTCTTTTAGTACCTGTTGCCACGTACCTCCTAATAGCTTTATGTCAAGTTTTACCCGGTCTTTCCCTACTTTAATTCCATGTCTGGCATCTGCCGGCAAATATACCTTGTGTAAATCCAGGTCGGTTTTAAACTGCAGCACTATTTGCCTGTTTTCCGTCAACAACGATTCTAAGTCGGCTTCGGCAGCCAATTGTCTGACTTTGACTACATAGAGAAGATTTGCGACCTCTGCAGGTGGTTGACCAAATCTATCACTCAGTTCACGCTCTATATCTTCGATATCACATGGCCTTTTCACCGAGGCCAGGCGTTGGTAAAAGCTTAGCCTGTGACTCAAATCGGGTATGTATTCTTCTGGAATAAAAGCGGGCAAGGGCAAGACTATGGAAGGCAAAGAAGCTGCTGGTTTCTTCTGCTCCCCACCTGGTTTTAGCTCATCAACCGCCTCAGACAAAAGCCGGCTGTAGAGGTCGAAACCCACTGCTGCTATATAGCCGCTTTGCTCCACACCCAGTAGATTTCCCGCTCCTCGAATCTCCAGGTCTTTCATGGCCACGGCAAAGCCGGCACCCAATTCCGTTGCCTCTGAAATCGTCTTGAGACGTTTTCTGGCTTCCGGTTTTAATTGCCTACCTCTGTCATACAAGAAATAGGCGTAGGCGGTGGTACTGCCGCGTCCAACCCGTCCCCTTAATTGGTAAAGCTGCGTCAATCCCAGGTTATCCGCATGATCGACAATGAGTGTGTTAACACTGGGTATATCAAGGCCCGACTCTATAATGGTAGTTGTAACCAGGACATCGTTTTTATGGTTGATGAAATCAGACATGACCTTCTCCAGTTCATCTTCAGGTACTCGCCCGTGGGCAATCGATATTCTAGCCTCCGGCACCGACCTGCTTAACCTGCCAGCTGCCATATCGATACTATGCACCCGATTATGAACAAAAAACACCTGCCCACCTCTCTCCAGTTCGCGCAATATGACTTCACGTATCAGCCGGTCATCATAGGCACCGATGTAGGTCTTGATGGGCAAGCGCTCTTCCGGAGGCGTGTCTATTGTACTCATATCCCGGATGCCAGCCAGTGACATATGCAGCGTTCGTGGAATAGGTGTAGCGCTGAGTGTAAGAACATCTATCTCCTGCCTTAATTTTTTGAAATGTTCTTTATGCACCACACCAAAACGCTGTTCCTCATCTATGATCACCAGTCCCAGGTCCTTGAACACAACGTCTTTCTGCAGCAGCCGATGTGTGCCAATGCATATATCTACGGTTCCGGCCAGCAAACCGGCGACTACATCAGCCTGTTCTTTTTCTGTGCGAAATCGGCTCAACATCTCGACTTTTACGGGAAAGGCTTGTAGTCTTTCATTGAAGGTAACAAAGTGTTGTTGTGCCAGTACCGTTGTTGGTACCAGCAGGGCCACCTGCTTACCATCCATTATCGCCTTAAACGCAGCCCGAAGAGCTACTTCGGTCTTTCCGTAACCAACATCCCCACAGACCAGCCGGTCCATTGGCTTTAGCTTCTCCATATCATTCTTCACGGCAGACACCGCCTCCAACTGGTCAGCTGTTTCCATATAAGGAAAGGAGGATTCAAGTTCCTGCTGCCATATGGTATCCGACGAAAAGGCAAAGCCCGGTATGACTTCTCTGCTGGCATACAAGCTCAAAAGTTCACGGGCAATATTAGCCACCGATTCCTTAATTCTTTTCTTGGTGCGAGCCCATTCTTGGGTTCCCAAACGGCTTAACGATGGCGTCTGGTCACTGGCCCCGATGTAACGGCTAAGGCAGTCCACCTGATCCGTCGGTACATAAAGTCTGTCACCGGCTGCGTATTCCAGAATCAGGTATTCCCGTTCAATGCCTTCGGTCACTATCCTGGTCAGACCGGCAAACCTGGCGATGCCATGGTCGATGTGCACCACATACTCGCCGATGGTCAGTTCGGGAGCAAAAAGATGATATCTTACCGGCCGTTTAGCAGTGATACGTCGTTTCTTGGCAAAACCGAATATCTCATTATCAGTTAAAATTGTAAACACGTCTTTTAGCGCCCAACCTTCGGATAATGAACCGCGGACTAGAGTAATCGATTTTGAGGCCGGTACTTGTTCTACCCTTTCGACCGAACTGGCAACAATATTCCGTTCTTCCAACAACTCTGCCAGGCGATTGGTTTGTTGGCTGACCACCACTACACGCCGGTTGCCCTCAAGCATTTGCTGTAGACCTCTGGAGAAGGCTTCAAGCCTGCCTCCAAAGCGGGGGACACCTAATAAAGGTAATTGGTGCACGCTCTGGCGATGGTAATCATCATTCCACGGATAAAATGTTAAGCGTTTCCCTATCCTGTTTATCTTTTGGTCAAAGGCTGGCCAGGTTACAGCCGGCAAGGAAGCGTTTTTCTGTACATCTGGCTCCATCTCATCAATTTCTTCCAGCTCGCTGATAAGCTTATCGAGGGCGATTTTAAGCTCGTCGGGATCATCCATAATGAGCAAAGCTTCTGCGCTCAAATAATCTAGAACTGTATCTCCACTACTGTGTGCATGTGCCTCGGTGGCAGGTGCAACGCTGACCATAGGCGTCATATGTAAAGACCTTTGTGTTCTCGGGTCGAAAAACCTGATACTTTCGAGGCGGTTGCCCGTTAGCTCAATTCTGGCCGGAAACTCGTTATCCGGAGAGAAAATATCGATTATCCCCCCACGCCGGCTCACAGTTCCGGGAATCTCGACTATATTTCCAAATTCATATCCCATATTTTGCCATCTGGCGGCGAGTTTAATCGGGTCGATTTCCATGCCCACCTCTAATCGATGGCAGTATTTCTTGAAGTTATCGCGGGGTATTGTAGTGACCGCAGCAGCCAGTACAGAACTCACGATCAGAGGAGGACGATCATTTGACATCGCAGCCTGGCATTTAGCTAGCCGTGAAAGCACCTTTAGCCTATCAGCAGTGGCCGAAACATCATAAGTTGATTTTTCTGACAGCAAATCGGTTTCGGGGACCAAATGAACTGACGATGAATTCGGAGACCAGACCAGAAGCTCCTCGTAAATCCGCCGTGCATCTTCCGACTGAGTAGTAACCACTAAAACAGGTGAATTCAGGTCCCTGTGAATAGCCGCAACTAGAAAGGGGCGGACCGCTTCCGTCGCGGCGAGCCTAAGCAAACCAGCCTGAGACTCAGATAGAGCGTCCTTAAGCTTCTGATATGCCGGCAAGGTCTGTGTCATAGAAAGAAGACGAGATAAATCCATTTCCAAACACCTATAGGGCTAGTGATCACCATGCCGGTAGTCCGGACTAGCCCCATAGGAATTTTAACATAGGCTTATTCCGGTATAAAAACAGTCAGACGTTGCTCTTACCGTATACCTCAGGCTATAATTCGGAAATAATTGAGGTTTAGGAGGAACCATGGCGTATAAAAGGCTACTTGTTCCATTAGATGGCTCGGAACTTGCCGAACGGGCCATACCCTATGCCCAAGCAATTTCCAGGATAAGGGGTAGTGAGGTCGTGCTATTCACGGTCAGTATCGCTGCCGCGGAGCAATTAGACCGGCCCATGAAAGCCTACCTGGAGCTAAAGGTAAAAGACCTAATATCGGGTGGCACAAAGGCATCGTCGGCAGTTGCTTACGGGAACGTACCTGAAGAAATCATCGGATTTGCCAGCGGTAACGGCATTGACCTTATCATAATATCAACTCACGGATATTCAGGGATTAAACGGTGGGTTCTGGGAAGCGTGGCTCGAAAAGTTCTACATGGGACAGGTGTTCACGTGCTGCTCGTCAAATCGAAGGCACCTAAGGCATCTCAGGTTGAATTGAAAAAAATACTCCTTCCTCTTGATGGTTCGCCCTTCTCTGAAACTCCGATTCCCTTCATTGAGCAATTAACCAAAGACACCGGCGCTGAAATTTATTTAACTTTAGTATGCGAGCCGCCCTTGGTGCCATCGTACGGCGACCACCCTATCAATCCCACGTGGGAACAACACCGTGACGCAGTCTGGAAAGAAGAAAAACAGCAGGCCGCCGACTATCTGAAAAAAATGGAAAGCCGGCTTAAAAAAGAAGGACTGAAGGTAAAGGCACAGGTTCTTCCCGGCGAATTGGGTAGGGTTGCCGAAACCATACTGCAGACCGCTGAAAAAGAAAAGGTAGATTTAATCACCATGGCTACACACGGACGGTCCGCTGTCAGTCGCTGGGTTTATGGTGGGGTCGCTAACAGAATCGCTGAACAGTCCATCCAGCCAGTGCTGCTTATTCGACCGTCGGTACCTAAATAGCACCGGGAAACTTACGGCGCTTCGAATAACCTTTTAATTATCCGTCGGCTGGCGCTTCAATTGTTACAACGGTGCCTTTGCCCGGTTTAGAACTTATTTTCAGTTTCCCGCCTATCAACTGAATGCGTTCTTGCATCCCCGCCAGACCTAATCTTCCCAGCTTCACCAAATCCCCGGTTGTTTCCGGAGTATGAAACCCGCGGCCGTTATCCTTGACCGTTATTACAACTAATTTCTCTCCGAATTCAACTTTGACTTCAGCACTGGTAGCGGCCGAATGTTTTAACGTATTTCTCAGCGCTTCCTGGGCAACCCGGAAAAAGACCAGTTCAATATCTTGAGGTAATCGCCGAGTAACGCCTCTTACGATAACCTGTACATCCATCCCCGAACGTTTACTGATATCGGACGTCAACCATTCTAAAGCTGGTACTAGACCCAGACGGTCTAATGATGGAGGCCTCAGGTCCTGGCTCAAACGCCTTACATCAGCGATTAATTTATCAATTCGGTCTCTTAAAATATCCAGCTGGATTCTCTTGTATTCAGATAGCCCCCTTTTATCCGAAATCACCTCTTCCAGCTGACGGGCCAGCACAACCAGTGACTGAATCGTGTCATCGTGAAGTTCTCGAGCAATTCTTTTTCTCTCGTCTTCCTGAGCTATTGTAATCTGGCGCAAATAATAGCGAAGACTTTCCTGCATCCGCTTCTCTTGGGTAACATCTCTGGCAATGTGTTGAAAGCCGACAGCCTCTCCATTGAGTTCTACTAAGCTGGTAGTCAACTTCAGAATGGCTACAACTCCATCTTTGGTAACTAATTTCTGTTCGTATGGCTGGGATACGACTTTGTTATCAAGGAGACGACTTCGTATTTGTTTCGCCAGCCTCAGGCTATCTTCCGATAGAAACGATTTCACATTCATCCGGCACAGTTCTTCTGCCGAGTACCCGGTAAGCGTAGCCGCGGCGGTATTGGCAGACACAATATTGCCATCCATATCATGGACCCATATAGCATCATGGGCAGTCCGAAATAAGGCCCTATACCTCTCTTCGGATACCAGTAGCCGCCCTAAGGCTTTCTTCTCCTTGGTAGAAAGATACGTATCAGGACACATCGTCTAGTGTTACCCAGTTTTCCTTCAAAGCACGTACCACCGCCTCTGTTCTTGAACTGACCCTTAACTTATTGAAAATGTTTGCCAGGTGCCCCTGTACGGTACGTACGCTTAAACAAAGTGCGTCAGCAATATCTTTGTTGCTTGAACCCCTGGTTACCATCTTCAGTACTTCCATCTCTCTTTCTGTAAGCAGGTCCGGAGATTTCTTTTGGCGCCTTTTGCCGGTAGCGCCGGCAAACCTGTTTAGCACCTTGCGAGCGACCGAGGGATGAAGCACAGATTCTCCCGAATGCACCACCCGGATGGCATCTACTATCTCTTTACCTCTGACGCTCTTTAATAAATATCCGGCCGCTCCAGCCTCAAGTAGGCCGAAAATAAACTGATCGTCATCGTAGGCACTTAATACCAGTACCGCCACGGACGGGCATAGGGCTTTAATTTGCTTGGTGGCTTCGATACCATCCATTCTCGGCATAGCCACATCTAGGAGCGCTACATCGGGTTTAAGGTCACAGGCAAGCTTTACAGCTTCTTCTCCGTCGCCAGCTTCAGCGACGACTTTGAAGTCGGGCTCTAGTTCTAGAATCCGGCGCGTTCCCTCACGTACAAATGCGTGGTCGTCGGCAATCAATATTTTTACGGTTTCCAAGATATGTCTCCTATCCGGGCACATTATAGCAAAACGGCACTTAAACCCATAAAAAATTGCCCTAGTGGCTAGGTATAATAACTACTACAACGTGTTATTCTATTTTCTGAAGGCGCCATTCTCAGAAAATACGTAGTTAATAGATAAAAAGTCCCTGAAAATTGACCTTTTAGCCATTTTGTTTCAATACATAAAAGAAGTATAATTTGGCGAAGGTAGGTGCGCTATGGAAATACAAGTACATGGCAGCAACGACTTCATCCAAGAAATCTCTTCCATGCCGGGCGGCGAAAAAATCAACCTTTGCATCCAATGCGGCACGTGCTCGGCCTCGTGTCCTAATGCCAACAAAATGGACTATACACCTCGCGAGATAATCGCCATGGCCAGAGCCGGATTAAGAGAAGAGGTCTTATCCAGCAACTCTATGTGGCTATGCCTATCGTGCTATATGTGCACCGTACGCTGCCCCAGGGGCATAGTGCCGACGTATATCATGCATGCCCTGGAACACTTAGCTATGCGTCATCACTTGAGCACCCCAAGGACTCGCACTCCCACCCTCTACAAGGTGTTCAGCGATACTGTACGCGCTGCTGGGCACATCCCACGTTTGGGCTGCATGACTCGCTTCTATCTCCAGGTGAATCCATTTGGCGCCCTGAAAAACATCCCTGTAGCGCTATCACTGTTCAAGCATGGGCGAATGCCGATTAGACCCACCAGGCTAAAACCTAAGGCACATGTCCAGTTCAAAGCTATTCTGGATAAAGCTCAGTCGTTGGAAGGCACGCCGTGAGATACTACAGTTACTTTCCGGGTTGCGGCATGCATGAGGATAGCCGTGCTTATGATTTGTCGGCCAAAGCCGTGGCAAAACTTATTGATACTGAGTTCATCGAGCTTGAAAACTGGAATTGCTGTGGCTCTACCCCATATACCGTGATTGACGATCTGTCTGCTTTCTGCTGTTGTGCTAGGAACCTCGCACTAGCGGAGAAAAGGGGATTGGACCTGGTAGCAGCCTGTAGCGACTGCTATCTCATATTAAACCGTACCGACCAGCACTTTAAAGAATATCCTGAAATAAGAACCAAGATAAATGAATCTCTAGCCGCCGGCGGTCTGGAATACCACGGGACAGTCAAGGTGCGCCATATACTAGACGTTTTTGCCAACGACATCGACAGTGAGGCTATTAAAGCTAATGTAAAAATGGACCTGAGTACTTTGAAGGTGGCCCCCTACTATGGCTGCCAGGTAGTGAGACCAAAACCTAATTTTGACGACCCCGAGTATCCGCAATCGATGGACCGCCTCATTGAAAGTTTGGGAGCGCAGGTCGTACCCTATCCGCTCAAAACTCGCTGCTGTGGTGGTTCACTCATACTATCTGAACAAGATATAGCTTTAGGGTTAATATACAAACTTCTTGACAACGCTATAAGCAATGGTGCTGATTGCATTGCTACGGTGTGCCCATTTTGTCATCTCAATTTAGATGCGTACCAAAGCGTGGTCAACAAGAAATTCAAAACACACTTTAATATACCTGTGCTTTTCTTCACCCAGCTTATGGGAATGGCCTTTGGTATCGATGCCAAAGCCCTGGGTCTACGAGAAAACATAGTTCCAGTCCATAAAATACTGGCCAGCCATATCAAACAACGATAAGGAGGAGCGAATGGAACCCAAAATAGGCGTCTATATCTGCCACTGCGGTGCCAATATCGCTGCTATAGTTAACGTAGAGCAGGTTACCGAATTTGCCAGAAGTTTACATTCTGTGGCTATAGCTCGTGATTACAAGTTTGTATGCTCCGATCCGGGCCAAGAATTGATAAAGAACGATATAAAAGAACTGGGCATCAATAGAGTAGTAGTGGCCTCGTGCTCCCCCAGGTTACATGAACAGACCTTCAGGCGGACTCTTGTTAGCGCCGGTCTGAATCCGTACCTCTTCGAAATGGCGAATATCAGGGAGCAGTGCGCCTGGGTGCACGAGGACGGCCAGAAAGCAACTGAAAAGGCCAAGGCGCTGGTAAGCGCTGCGGTGAGGCGTGTTTATTACCATATCCCGCTGGAAGCGAGAGAGGTCCCGTTTAATCCTAATACATTAGTGGTCGGCGGGGGCATTGCCGGTATACAGGCAGCCCTGGAAATCGCCGATTCAGGTCACAAAGTTTATCTTGTAGAAAGGGAGCCGTCTATCGGCGGACATATGGCTCAATTGGATAAGACCTTTCCGACCTTAGATTGTTCCGCCTGAATACTCACACCGAAGATGGCCTCGGTGAGGTCACACGACAATATAGAGATGATGACTTATAGCGAAGTCATCGGAGTCTCGGGCTACATAGGTAATTTTAACGTCAAAGTTAAAAAGAAACCACGGTTTGTGGACGAAACCAGATGTACCGGTTGCGGGACGTGTCAGGACAAGTGCCCCACTAAAACTGACAGTGAATTCGATTTTGCTGTGGGTAAGAGAAAAATAATTTATACGCCATTCCCGCAAGCTGTCCCGAACATACCTGTCATAGATAAGGATAGATGCACTTATTTCCTCAAAGGCAAATGCCGTGCTTGTGAGAAGTTCTGCGAAGCCAAGGCTATCGATTTCGAGCAAACCGAAAAAACGTTGGACCTGGATTTAGGCTCCATAATAGTTGCTACCGGTTTTGATTCTTTTGATCCGTCCCCTATGTCACAATTTGGCTACGGCAGATATGATAACGTTATCACCGGATTTCAGTTCGAAAGAATGAGCAGCGCTTCCGGGCCCACAGCTGGTAAAATAGTTTTAAAGAACGGCTCACAACCACGAAGCATAGCCATCCTACACTGCATCGGCAGCCGCGACCTGAACTACCACGAATACTGCTCACGTGTCTGCTGCATGTACTCGCTGAAGTTCTCTCATCTCATAAGAGAGAAAATCCCGGATGCAGAAATATATCAACTTTATATTGATCTTCGTTGTTTCGGCAAAGGCTACGAAGAGTTTTACAACCGTCTTCAGGAAGAAGGCGTGAATTTTATTCGAGGCCGGGCCGGTGAAATTACGGACGTAGCCGAGACTCCTGAGGAAAAGGGAAGACTCATAGTGGTCTGCGAGGATACGCTTATAGCAAGGCAAAGACGTCTGCCGGTAGACATGGTTGTCTTGAGTACCGCACTCGAACCCAGGGCTGACGCTGGAGAAACAGCCAAGTTGTTTTCAATCAGCCGCAGTCGAGATGGCTTCTTCCTTGAAAAGCATCCCAAGCTCGACCCCGTAGCCACCACTACGGACGGTGTTTTCGTCGCCGGCTGCAGCCAGGGACCTAAAGACATTCCAGACACGGTGGCGCAAGCGTCGGCAGCAGCTGCTCGAGTCATGGCTATGATATGCAAGGGCAAGGTAGAAATAGAGGCGGCAACGGCTGTCATCGATGAAGAATTGTGCTCCGGGTGCAAGACCTGTATATCGCTGTGCTCTTATTCGGCAATTACGTTCGACGAAGAAAAGAGGGTATCTACTATAAATGAAGCCATGTGCAAAGGCTGTGGTACCTGCGCTGCAGCCTGTCCCAGCGGAGCCATTACCAGTCGACACTTTACCACAGAGCAAATCATGGAAGAGTTGGAAGGAGTTATGATATGAGCTACGAACCCAAAATAGTCGGATTTCTGTGTAACTGGTGTTCGTACGCAGCCGCCGACCTCGCTGGCACTTCTCGAAAAAAATACGCACCCAATGTGCGGGTAATCCGAGTAATGTGCAGCGGTCGTGTAGAACCCACCTTTATCCTAAAGGCATTCCAGCTGGGAGCAGATGGTGTTCTCGTCTGCGGCTGACATCCTGGAGAATGTCATTACCTGGAAGGTAATATAAAAGAATCACGCAGGATACCTCTGCTCAAGAAACTGCTAGGGCAGTTCGGGATAGAAGAAGATAGGCTTAGATTAGACTGGGTCTCCGCTTCCGAAGGTGACCGTTACGCCTCTATTGTCAACGAAATGACCGAAAGAATTAGACAGTTAGGTCCCCTGAATCCGCAATAATTCAAAACAGCGTCCAGATACCCCGCGGAGTAAATATTTCTCTTCATAATTGCAATGACTCTTAGGGCCGCCAAATTACCTGGAAGAAGTAGTTTAACTACGATAAAATACTTAAGCTACTCTTGCAAAGAATTGTGCCTGTGGTGTATCATTATCAGGTTTTGTCATCCATTTGAAAAAGGAGGGCTTGTCCATGGGAGCAATAATACCTGCCAAGGAGACCGCGAGCATCATACTGGAGGAGGGAGGCAATCCACTTGAACTATGTTATCAGTGTGGATTGTGTACCGGCGTCTGTCCCTGGAACCAAGTAAGGGACTTCTCGTTGCGTAAATTAATCCACAGGACACAAATGGGCATAATTGACTTCGAAGATGAAGACCTGTGGCGATGCACCAATTGCTATGCCTGCGTCAAACGTTGTCCTCGTGGTGTAGAAGTACCCCATATTATGAGAGCCATGCGCCGAGTTATTATGGAAGTAGGCGCGGGCAAGGCGCCGGAGTCTTTCCGGATTACGGTTAAAAACATCGCCAGCGTCGGCAATCCTATTGGAGAACCAGCCGACAAGAGAATGGATTGGGCAAAATTTCTCGATGTCAAAACCTTCACCAAGAGCACCGAGTATCTCTATTTCCCGTGCTGCTATCAGGCGTACGACCTGGGCATCCAGAGAGTACTGCGTGCTGCTGTTTATATAATGAAGAAGGCAAACGTTGATTTTGGCATCCCCAATAACAACGTAGTGTGCTGCGGTGAAAGTATCAGAAATGGCGGCGCTGAAAACCTGTGGCACAACTTGGCTGAGACTAATATTAAGGCTTTGAAGGAACTAGGCGCAAAAAAAATCGTAGTCACCTCGCCTCACTGCTATCTAGTTTTTAAAAATGACTACCCTGAGCTTGGTGGTGATTTCGAGGTTATCCATATTTCTCAACTACTATCCGACCTTATCAAAGAGGGAAAATTAAAATTCACCAAGCCCGTAAATAAAAGGGTAACTTTGCATGACACCTGCTGTGTAGGTCGCAGAGAAGGTATATATGATGAGCCAAGGTTTATCCTTAATAGCATCCCCGGACTGGAGTTAGTCGAGATGCGAGATTCCCGCGAGTATTCGTTATGTTGCGGAGGCGGCTGCATGGGAAGGATCTGGATGGAGACTAAGAAAGGTGAAAGATTCTCCGACATCAGACTCGGGCAAGCTCTCGATACGGGAGCGGGCACGCTGAGTGTTTACTGCCCTTACTGCATGCTAAATTTCGATGATACGGTACTGGTGCAAGACAAAGGCAACGAAATTGAGATTAAGGATATCCTCGAATTAGCCTCAGAGGCGTTGGAGTAAAGGAGAAAAGAATGGCCAAAAAAAAGACAACACCAAACGAAAATACGGAGCCGAAAATAGGTGTTTATGTTTGTCATTGCGGGTCCAACATTGCTGGGACCGTCGACGTACCGCAGGTAGTCGAATTTGTCAAAGAGCTGCCGGCGGTTACAGTTGCCCGTGAATACAAGTTTATGTGCTCGGACCCGGGTCAAGGTATGATTAAGGATGATATCAAGAATTTAAAGCTTAACCGGGTAGTCGTCGCTTCTTGCTCTCCTCTTCTACACGAACCGACCTTTCGCCACGCTGTCCAGGAAGCTGGAATCAATCCATACCTGTTCGAGATGGCAAATATCAGGGAGCAATGCGCCTGGACCACCGTGGATCATGGAGAGGCAACAGAGAAAGCCAAAGCTCTCGTAAGCGCTGCAGTAAAGCGTGTTTATTATCAGCAGCCTCTAGAGACCAGAGAAGTACCAGTCAATCCGAGTACTCTAATAGTTGGTGGCGGTATCGCCGGTATTCAGGCAGCATTGGAAATAGCTAACGCCGGATACAAGGTTTATCTGGTTGAAAGAGAGCCGAGCATCGGCGGGCACATGATACAGTTCGACAAGACCTTCCCCACTCTAGATTGCTCAGCGTGTATACTCACCCCAAAAATGACTTCGGCGGGCTCACATCCCAACATTGAACTGATGACTTATAGTGAAGTGGAAGATGTTTCCGGCTTTATCGGTAATTTCAAAGTTAAAGTCAGGAAGAAGGCCAGGTTCGTGGACGAGTCTAAATGCAACGGATGTGGCATGTGCATAGAAAAATGCCCCTGGAAAGCTGCTAGTGAGTTCGACCAGGGCCTGAGCCAGCGAAAAGCTATTTATACCCCCTTTGCGCAGGCAGTACCTAATGTCCCCGTTATAGATAAGGAGAGTTGCAACTATTTTCTAAAAGGAAAATGCCGCGCTTGCGAAAAGTTCTGCGAGAGAGAAGCTATCGACTTCGAGCAGCAGGATAAGATTGCCGAGATAGATGTCGGCAACATAATATTAACCACTGGCTACGACCCATTCGACCCCACACCCATTGTAAAGTATGGCTATGGTAAACTACCTAACGTCGTCACCGGTCTTGAATTTGAGAGAATCTGCAATTCCGTGGGGCCTACCGGTGGCAAAATCGTACTCAAAGACGGCACCGAGCCAAAGAGCGTAGCTATAATCCATTGTGTGGGCAGCCGGGACGAGAATTATCATGAATATTGCTCCCGAGTCTGCTGCATGTACGCTCTTAAATACTCACATCTCATAAAAGAAAAAACCGAAGCCGATGTATATCAAATGTATATCGATATGCGTTGTTTCGGCAAAGGCTATGAAGAATTCTACAAAAGACTATCTAAAGAAGGGGTCACTTTCATACGCGGCAAACCTGCTGAAGTTACAGACAGGGCTGAAAACGATGAAGAGAAAGGCAAATTGATCGTTGTCGGCGAGGACAGCTTACTGGGAACCATTGTCAGGGTACCGGTAGACATGGTCGTTCTATGCATAGCGCTGGAAGCTCGCGCTGACGCTAAGAATGTCTCTCAGAAATTCGGCATCAGCCAGGGGGCCGATGGCTTCTTTATAGAAAGACATCCAAAGCTTGACCCCGTAGCCACCATGACCGAAGGCGTCTTTATCGCCGGCTGTTGTCAGGGACCTAAGGATATACCCGATACGGTTGCCCAGGCTTCAGCCGCAGCCACCCGCGTATTGGCCCTCATCAACAAAGGCAAGGTCGAGCTGGAAGCAGCCGTCGCAGTTATTGATGAAGAAAAATGCTCCGGATGTCGGATCTGTAATATGCTGTGTCCTTATAGCGCCATCTCCTTTATCGAAGAGGAAGAAGTATCACGAATTAACGATGCATTGTGTAAAGGCTGTGGCACCTGTGTAGCCGCCTGTCCCAGTGCGGCCATAACGCATAAGCACTTCACCACCGAAGAAATTATGGCAGAAATCGAGGGGGTATTAGCATGAGCAATTTTGAACCAAAG
>Ga0116202_10000262_pt1 | contig 28248 bp, 27 predicted proteins | sample LakKivw325mmetaG_FD_94479 | JGI IMG/M metagenome (GOLD analysis project Ga0116202, IMG submission 94479) | Anoxic lake water microbial communities from Lake Kivu, Rwanda to study Microbial Dark Matter (Phase II) - Lake Kivu water 325m metaG | ecosystem: Environmental > Aquatic > Freshwater >... | reverse complement strand
GTTATAGGGATCGGCTGGCTTTCTCCACTTTAGCTCTGGTGCTCCGGGCTAACACGCGGATAGCTTCCATCAAGTCCTGGCGGCGGCAGTCTTTAGTTAAATACCAGCTGGCGCCGGCTTCGAGCGCTGCACCGACATAATCACCGTAAACCGTTAGAAAAAGGATTTTTACATCCGGTAAGCTTCGCTTTATTCGGCGCGTCGCCTCTGTGCCGTCCATTCCGGGCATATGAGCATCCATTAATATAACATCTGGATTCAGTTTCTCTGCCTTGGCCACAGCCTCAAGTCCATCGGCGGCTTCCCCGATAACGTCTATGTCTGCCTGCGGTTCAAGAATACTCTTCAGCCCTTCTCTTACCACTTCATTGTCATCAACGATCAATACTGAAATCTTTTCCATTTTCTCTCCTGCAACAAATCCTATTTCTACGGCATGCATATATAATTGTGTGTTGCAATTAGTTTACAGCCTCAACCTAGTTATACCATCAGGAGACCGGCTGGTTTCTCCTGGTCAAAATGTCGGAATAAATAACTACGACTTTCGATTGAAAAGTACTAGTACTTTCGGATGATATTTTCAAAGTCGAATTATGCCCCTTTTAATGGCCTGGGTTACGGCTTCCGTGCGGTCGTTTACTCCGAGTTTTTGAAAAATATTCGTGATATGCGTTTTAACCGTGCTTTGGGCAATATTGAGCTCCGCACTTATTTCCTTATTCGCCGCACCCTTTGCCATCAGGCACAGCACTTCCAGTTCTCTTTCAGAAAGTTCTTCACCCGAGGGCGCCCGGCGGGACAACTGAGAGAAACGGTCGAGCAGCTTTGACGCCACCACAGGCTGTATAAGCGATTCACCACGATGAACCGAGCGGATTGCTTTGAATAGCTCATCTCTGGGTGCGTCTTTAAGCAGATAGGCTCTGGCTCCGGCCTCTATTCCGCTGAATATATAATCGTCGTCGCTGTACGTAGTAAGGATAATGAATTTTACCTGGGGGTCGGCCTCACGAATCCGGCGCATAGCCTCGACCCCATCCATCTCCGGCATTCTCAGGTCCATAAGCACTACATCAGGCTTCAGTTCCGCAACTTTGTTAACCGCATCAGCCCCATCCTTAGCCTCCCCAACGACCTTGAAATCCGTTTCCCGGCTCAACATCGCATTTAGTCCTTCTCTTACCACAGGATGGTCATCAGCAATCAGAATCTTAATCGCGTCCACTATGAAACCTCCTTGGTCATAGGAATTACGATCTTTACCAGCGTGCCTTTTCCTGTCTGGCTCTGTACGTCGAATGTACCGCCCAATCCTCGCGCCCGTTCCCGCATACTAATCAAACCAAACGTGTCGCTCTTCTTCTTGCCTGCATCTCCGTCAGGTGTCACTTTCGGTTTAAAACCGACGCCATTATCTCGAACCGTCAGCTCTGCCGCCGAATCGTTGTATTTCAAATTGACCTCCACCTTGCTAGCCTCAGCATGCTTTCTCACGTTGGTCATAGACTCCTGGAAGATACGCAGGATGCCTGCCTCTACCTCTGCGGGCAAATCCCTCTTTTCGCCGGAAACTGTAAATGTTACCTGTACTCCTGTGTTCTGGCTGAACTTATCTGCCTCTTGTTTGATGGCATCGGACAATGGCTTTTGCTCCAGGGCTTGTGGACGCAAGTTCCAAACAGAGCGTCTTGCCTCAGCTAAGCTTTTTCTGGCTAGGTTTCTAGCCTGATTTAAGTGTCGCTGCAAGCCTGGTATATCGCTATTCATGGCCTGTTCCGCCGCCTCAAGCTGCAAAATAATACCGCTAAACCCCTGGGCCAGCGTATCATGAATCTCTCTAGCCATGCGGTTACGTTCTTCCATCACAGCCATTTGCCTCGTTTCATCGTATAAACGCGCATTCTCAATGGCTACCGCCAATTGGTCAGCCAGCGTTTGTGCGGTGTACAAATCAGCCTCGCCAAAAGCATCCACGTCCGTACTCTCGATATCAAGCACTCCGATAACGTTGTTACCTATCTTTACCGGCACCGCCAATTCCGATTTGGTATCCCTGAGCGCCTCAACCTCACGATACCTCGGGTCTTCGCCGACATCATTGGCTAATATCGGTTCACCCGTCTGAGCCACCCAGCCGACTATACTTTCTTCATCTACTTGCAAGGGTACCCCGACCGGTATGACACCCTTCTGACCGCTCAGGCAGAGTGCTTTGAGGGCAAGAGATCCGGAGGAGGGCTCCAACAAATATATATTAACGTTATAGTAATGAAACGTCTCGCGAAGTAAGTTGCCTACATATGGGAGCAGTTCATCCAGTTTTACAATTGAGCTGATTTTGCGGCTAACTTCATTGACCGTACGCAGCTGCTCAGCTCTCTGGTGTTCCTGCCTGGTCCTTTCCGCAACTTTCTGTTCCAGTCCGGTATAGGATTCCTTCAGTGCTTTGGCCATATCGTTGAACTGCTCGGCCAGCTGCTGGATTTCGTCACCTGTCTCAGCCTTTATATTATAGTCAAGCTCACCCTTAGCAATGACTTCGGCGCCTTTAGTCAGCGCCAGTATGGGTCGAGTAATCGCGCCTGACAATAAAAATATGACTGCGGTGGACAGCAATATCATGCCACCAAAAACACCTGTGAAAATCCATTGTGTTGTCTGAACCTGCTTATCTATAGCCTGGGTTGTCGCCTTCACCGTATCATTGATATGTGTCTCCAATTCCTCGGCGGGAGCTGAGTACTCGTCGATGTAAGTGGATGCGGCAGCTACTAAATTGGTACCTTCGATGGGAACGGCGTACATGTATTTTGCTCTGTTGTTGCCATTTGCATCTGTCCAGTCATAGTAACCGGACGCCTCGCCCTTAAAACTTCGTTCTACAATGGACGCATAGGAAACCGGCTCTCCACCAACTTTTAGTAAGTTTGCACCGACTAATTTCGGGTCTGCATCGAAATACACGGAACCCGTATTATCGTAGACAAATGTAGAACCCGTCTGACCGACACGTTGCACAGCTATACTCTGGAGTTCAGTATTTGACTTCAACTCAGAAGGCCCCAGGTATGGATGGTACTGCACGAAAAGTCCTATTTCATCGCTGACAAAAAATGCTCTTCGTTGTATCAGTGTCCGTCCCAGGTCTTCCAGGGCTGAGATACTCTGGCGGGCAACTTGTTCTCCCATCGCTGCACTATTTTGCTTGACCAGAAAGCTGATATCGGAGATAGTCTTAAAAGCCGTGTAGCTTATTACACCCAGCGACATTAACGCCATAGCCAGGAAGAATATAAGTATTTTTGTCCTGATTCCGAGGCGAACTTTTATTCTATTATCCAGCGTCCACTGTTTCATCTATTCTTTGCTCCGCTTGCCATATCAATTGCTCCCCATATTTTAGCAAAACTTTTTGCTTGTCATGGGGCACCTTTTTACTCTCCAGATATATCTTTAAAGCCTCTAGCGGACTTAAACTTTGGCTAGTCAACTCGCCCAGTCGAAGCCGCATCCCTTGTTTTAGCTCTTTGGCGATTACGGCATAGTATGAAGTCCTGAGCGCCTTGGTTATTTCCGCTTCGCGAATGGAAGAGTCCAGAGCGGCAGGAAGACTTATGTGGACCCTGACCACGGCATTTTCTATAGCTGCCCGGTGCTGTTCAAGAGCCTTTAAAACCACCCCGGTGGGGTCGGATTCATCAGCAGCTATGTCTACATCAATAGTAATGAAGCGGCGGGCGGTCACCTTATGGAATTTGTGGTTCACGTGCTTTTCTTTACCGGAGGTCTCTATGTCAACTATACAAAAACCTTTGTCTTCGTTCTCGTCACCGAAGTCGAAACGTTCCAGACTACCTGCATAGACCACCGGTGGCTTCTCCATTAAAACTTGATGTCGGTGTATGTGCCCCAAAGCCACATAGTCGAAAACAGGCAAGGCTACGTTCCCCAAGAGTAAAACCGGGTCTCTACCAACTATCATACTCCGCTCCGACCCCGGTTTGGCCGTCGATACTGCCACATGCCCGACAAGTATGGCAGGCAAATCGGGGTCTATATCCGACACGAGGTCTGCAAGTCTTCGAGTCATCATTTCCTGAAGCAGGTCGTTCGCCTGCTCTATGCTTAGATTTTTAGATTCTTCTCGGCTGAGCAAAGCACTGCGTTTAAGCCAGGGTAAGGCTACTAACTGTACCGTACCGCTTCCGGTAGGTATCTTATACAAATCGGGACGGTTACCCACATATATTTTGTCCACGGATAGGGTATCGAAAATCTCCACAGAGTTAGCCCGGCCTATGGCGTTCGGAAGGTCGTGATTACCTACCAGCAGAAAAACGGATACTCCATTTTCAGATAAACGCCTAAGACGTCTAGCAAATTCCCGTTGCTGAGTCTGGGAAGGGTCGCGATTCTTGTAAGCATCACCACAAAAAATAACCAGGTCAACTTTATGCTTAACCGCATAATCAACCACTTCATCGAGGGCTTTAAGAACGTCGACCAGTCTGGTCGATAATCCCGAAGCCGGGTCTATGCCACCATAGGTCTCCATTCCCAGATGGAGGTCAGCAAAATGCAGAATTCTCATTATTCCCCGGCATTAGAGGTTCTCGTTGCCCACAATGGTTGGGCATCAAAGGCTTCGCCTCCCAGCTTCGCTTGCAGCGTATTTACCAGTTCTTTTACGGGGACTCTAATCTGTGCCAGACTGTCACGATCACGAACCGTGACCTGGCCGTCTTCCAGGGACTTAAAATCGATAGTTACACAGAAAGGAGTCCCTATCTCGTCCTGCCTTCTATAACGGCGACCAATGCTCTGCGCATCGTCATACTGCGTGACAAAGTGGCGTCGAAGTTCGGCATATACCTCTCTGGCCAACGGCGCCAATTTCTCATTTCTACTTAGCGGTAAAACTGCTATTTTTACAGGAGCCAGCCGGTGGTCAAGCCTTAAAACTGCTCTGGGTTCGCCGTCAGCTACATCCTCATCGTAGGCGTCGACCAGAAATGCCAGAAGTGAGCGGTCTACGCCTGCCGATGGCTCAATGACGAACGGTACATACCGCTCCCCAGATTCCTCATCGAAATAGGTCAGGTTTTTACCACTATGCTTGGCATGTTGAGTCAGGTCGAAATCGCCACGGTTGGCTATACCTTCTAATTCAGCCCACCCCATAGGAAATAGATATTCGACATCATAACAACCTTTGGCATAATGAGCCAGTTCTTCATCACAGTGCTGGCGCAGATGCAAATTATCCGATTTAATTCCCAGATTCAGGTACCAATGGAATCTCTCATTTACCCAATAATTAAACCACTCATCGTCGGTCCCAGGCTTTACAAAATATTCGAGCTCCATTTGCTCAAACTCTCGTGTCCTGAAAATAAAATTGCCGGTGGTGATTTCATTCCGAAACGACTTACCTATCTGTGCAATACCGAACGGCAACTTTTTTCGCGATGTGGCAAGAATGTTATCGAAATTCACAAATATGCCCTGGGCAGTTTCTGGGCGCAGGTATACAACGCTGGCCTCGTCTTCCACAGGACCCATAAAAGTCTTGAACATTAAATTAAACTGCTTCGGCTCGGTTAAAACACCGCCGCAGTCGGGACAAACATTTCCAACTAAGTCCGTAGCGCGCTGTCTGAGGTGGCAGGACTTACATTCTACCAGGGGGTCGCTAAAACTATCTACGTGTCCGCTAGCAATCCAGGTCTGCGGATGCATTATAATGCTAGCGTCCAGACCGACCACGTCATCCCGTTCCTGTACCACAGCCCGCCACCAAGCATCTTTAACGTTTCGCTTTAATTCGGTGCCCAGAGGCCCGTAATCCCAGCTGCTGCCTAAGCCCCCGTATATCTCGCTGCTGGGGAAGATAAAGCCGCGCCGCTTGCACAGCGAAACGATTTTATCCATATCGATTTTGCTTTTTTCCTCGGCCAAATTGAACCTCCTCTGAGCTTAACCAAGCTTAGCAACTTTGTGTCCGAGTGTCAAAAGCTCCAAAGTGACCTTTTTATATCTTTGTGTTAGAATCGAAAACGCATCAAAATTAGAGACGTTAGCCTATGACTAAGATAAGACAGCACCGATTTTTTATACTCGTACTGGGATTACTCACTGTAGCAATTGGCGGTTGCCTTATGCCACCGGTGGCCACTACCGTACCGCCAAGCGAGGCACATACTGAAGGGACTGATACCACGCCACCACAGGTCACAATCACGGTAGCTCCACCAGAAACCGTCGCTTCTGACAATGTCACCTTCAATTGGACAGGAAGCGACGGCCGGACTCCCACTTACAAACTGACTTACTCCTACTACCTCAAAGGCCATGAGGCCGACTACTCATCATTTACATCCGCCACCACCAGAACATATACCAACCTGCGCGATGGCGTTTATACTTTCTTTGTTAAGGCTCACGACAAGGCTGATAATGTTTCTACGCCCGCCTCGGTTACATTCACTGTTTCAATCCCAAAAGCGGAGGCCAAACCCCAGATCGAGATGCCAGTGATAAACCCGATAGTCAGTACATTACTCATAGTCCCAAACAGCGATGTTACTCATATCGCAGTGGGTTACGACAATACGGTATATGCCGTAGATTCTTCCCACGCCAAACTCTATAAATCGGACCAGGGCGGTTACGGCTGGATCGATATATCAAAGGGCATTGGTGCGGCCGGGCCCTGGACCGGTCTGGCTATAGCTCCGGACGATCCAAGAATAGTTGCGGTGGTCACTAACGCCGGGACCGAAGTCTTTTTGTCTACGGATGGCGGCAACAGTTTTGGCTCCACCGGACTTGGCGCCACGCTTGGTGGAGCGGAGCGGGTGGAATGCATCGCCATTTCTCCAGGTTACGGGCAACGGGATATTGCCGTAGGTACATCAAGAGGCAATGGTAACGGCAAGATATGGGTAAATATAGTGGCTGGCTTTGCCGGCGGCTGGCAAGACATGAGCACAAACGCTGCGGGTTGGATAGATGCCGATATTTTCGCTATCGACTTTTCACCGGCGTTCGATTTTGACGGTACCATTCTAGCTGTGGCGGCCACCGGCCCGGGCACAGACAATACCTATCTCTATATGGGCACCAGAGACCTGGGAGGGAACACCACGATATGGAACAATTCATCGGGTTATCCAGTACAAATATCGCAATCGGGCCAGGATACACCCGGTACTCCGCTTACATATGCCGACATCGCTTTGCCGGCAGACTATAACGGCTCATCACCGGGCAACAGACATGTTTACGCATGCTGGACCGATAACCCTCCAGGACTGACCTCCGCCGGGAATCCAAACGACGACGTCTATCGCATAGACGACACCGTGTGCTACAGACTGTATGTTCGCAACGACGTCGTGTGCAGCTTGGCACATTACGGTTTCTTCAGCGGGGGTAAGCTCCTGGCCGGTGCCGTATCGGCATCCACTGTGTCCCTTTTCCGGGGCCCACAGGTCTATTTTGCTGCCGACCCGAATTCGCAGTATCCCACGTGGCAAAGCAGCCAGAAACCTCCAACCGGGCCTGGACAGGCACGCGTCGCATGGTCGGCTGACGGCCGGGTGGCTTATTGCGGCACAAGCGCCTTTGGCGGTGGAAATAATGACCAGAGTGCCTTCTCAATAAGCAATAATAATGGTTTCACCTGGAACCAGATAGGTCTGATCGACCTATAGTGTTGACACCTGTGGTGCTATCTTCTAGAATTTTCATAGAAAATGATTAAGGCTGTTTTCTTCGACTTCTACAATACACTGGCCAGCTACTCCCCGCCCAGGGAAGAAATCTACATAAATGCATCCCGCGAGCTCGGTATTCACGTAGAAGCCAAAGACTTATTCAGTTCCCTATCTATGGCCGACATTTATTACCGTAACGAAAACTCAAGGTCGCCAATAGATAAAAAAAGTCTCGAAGAGCAGATAAATTTCTACGTTGAATATATAGACAAAATAATCGGCGGAGCCGGTGCTCAAATCACCCGTGAACAGGCACTTAAAATACTGGCTAAAATAAGGGAAGTCAAATGGGAATTTAAGGCCTATGATGATGCCTTGCCCGCTCTCGAAATACTAAAGAAACGCAGCCTAATTATCGGATTGATTTCGAACGTGGCTCAAGATATGGAGTCAACGTTTGCCAAACTGGGACTTCAGCCCTATCTAAACTTTAAAGTGACTTCGGCGGAAGTCGGCTATGACAAGCCTCGTCCTGAGATATTTCAGGCAGCACTTAAGAAAGCTGCCGCCAATCCGGAAGAAACCATATACGTAGGAGACCAGTACCAGATAGACATTGTCGGCGCTCGCGGCGTCGGCATAAACGCTATTCTTATCGACCGTCACGATTACTTTACGGACATAACCGATTGTCCGCGAATCCACAGCCTGACTCAAATCACGGATTACCTGTGATCGCCTTTGCCGTAACGAATTGCCAGTCTTGATAATCCCCTATTATGGGGCTAACATTAATTATTAGCAGTCTCTGTTAATATGAGGACAGGCCAATGACTGAACACACACATAATGAACCTTTACCTGCAGCCAGTAAATTAAAGCTCGGTATAATATTCACGGCTATTATTTTAGCTGCCGAAGTAATTGGCGGTTTCATATCCAATAGCCTGGCATTACTGAGCGACGCCGGTCATGTAGTCACCGATATCATGGCTCTGTCTCTAAGTTGGTACGCGTTGAGGCAGGCGGAGCGTCCGCCTAGCAGCCGCATGACCTACGGCTACCATAGAATCGGTGTTATAGTAGCCATTGTCAATGCCATTAGCATCTTCGCTATTGCGGCGATCATCCTTTACGAAGCTTACCGCCGCTTGCAGCAGCCCCCTGAAATCAACTCGATTCTAATGATGTCGGTGGCCTTAGTAGGATTGGCGGTTAATCTCTTCGTTACCTTCTGGCTGCGCCGGGAACAGCGCGTCAATATTAATATACAAAGTGCTTTTTGGCACGCTTTTGGCGATGCTCTGGCCTCTATCGGAGTGATCATTGGCGGCGTCATAATATTATTCACGGGATATTACTGGGTTGATCCACTGATCAGCGTACTCATCAGCATTATCATAGGTTTTGCTGCTTACCGCATTCTAAGGGAAGGTCTTCGGGTACTTCTTGAAGCTACTCCCGCCGGTATCAACGTAGAGGAAATGATCAAAGCTTTGCGAGGGATACCGGGCGTAAAGGATATACACGACGTCCATGTCTGGGCTATTTCCCCTCAGTTAAATGCCATGAGCAGTCACGTACTGGTCGATGACCTGCTGGTCAGCCAGGCAGCCGAGATCCGTAGGCAACTGGAAAATATACTGAAGACTCGATTTTCGATTCAACACACCATGCTGCAGATGGAATGTCAGCAGTGCAGCCCTAGCGACACGTTTTGTTCTTTAGACAAGCAGGCCCACGACAAATGCGATACTAGCGGAGCATAGCTACGTAACTGTTAATCGGCACCTTTAGCGAATCGGCTACCGGCTGACATTTAGCCCGAAGACAGTAGAAGACCCTGCCTTCAGCTGGTAATTCGGACAAAGACTCGTAGTATCCCATCCCCTTGGCAAAGACTAAGTCAGCCAAATTGAACTTCTTCACAAATTCCGATGATGCTTGGGAAAAATCTATGCCGGGGGTGGCTGTACCGGTGGTCAATATTTCTCCCAGCTCTGTTTCCAGCCCGGCCAGTTTTATATCAGCAACGGTAATATCATTTTGGACTGGTGCCGACTTCACTACATAGGCGACGGAAGACCATCGTCTTAGCCATCCCAAAAGAGGTAAATCGAAAAACGCCTCACCGGCATTATCCGCCAGAAACAGCATCCTTGATGCCTGACTAACTTTCGCTTCAAATCGCCGTGAGTCATCTATCACAAAATTTACGGGCTGCCTCATGTCATTTAAGATCACTTCCAGAGGCCTGAAAAAATCTATGCTGTTTCCTAAGGCAGAAAACTTCAAGCAACTTATAAAGTCGGTGTTGTCGATGGTCATTTGATCAGATATCTCCCGGCCAATCTCTATCTCCTTGTCTTTCATTGACCGGTAAGGGTCTGGGTTGCCGGTTATCTTTTTTATGACATCGTGCATTTTGGTGGCTACGACAATTGACACGCAGCCTGTGGAAAAATTGTCGTCTAATATCTTCAAGCCTTGGTCCAGTGCTAACTTTCTAATCGATTCGCTGTCGGTGCCCAGTTCAGTAGCCTGCAGTGCCAGCTTGCTCAGGCATTCATAGCAATAATTTACAGCTTTCATTTCCTAAGTTAAATGGGCAGAGATTATTCAGTACAATACTAGTGGTTCAGCATCCATATGGAGCCATTCAATACTGCGGCGAAACTCACCCAAATCAAATATGGCCAGAGAAGCACGCTGGCTACTCGGGAAACTCTATAAAAAAGTACAGCCGTGACCAATATGGCCGCCCATAAGGTTGAGATCACAATCAGTCCACCGAGCGGAGAGTGTAGCCCGAAGAATACAAACGACCATAAGGCATTTAAAACCAGCTGCACTAAGAAGACGATGAGCGCTATTCTGACTTGTCTGTCTCCCGAACCCTTTCGCCATACCAGAAACGCAGCGACTCCCATAAGAATGTAAAGTGCCGTCCACACTGGAGCGAATAGCCAGTTCGGCGGCGTAAAAGCGGGCTTGGCCAGGGTGGCATACCAGGTTGAAATGGCGCTTCTGGTAAATACAGAACCTAAAGCACCGGCAGCCAGACAGGCAACAAGGCTTACCACCAGTTTAACAATATTCCTGCCGCTCATTTCTTCGGCATTTTACCAGATGCGGCAGTCAACTTACTACCCCTTTATATCTTATCTTTGGATACGGTAAGCCGGGTTCTCACAAGCTTAATAAGGCCACAGCTATTATGATAGAATTATAGCGCTAAATAGGTTCGCTTAATTATGCCGGCTAATCTACCGCCACAGTACTACGACGCCGAAAAAAGATACCGGGCCGCCAGGGCGCCCGAGGATAAAATCGAGGCGCTTGAGACCATGCTCGCCATCATGCCCAGGCACAAGGGCACGGACCACCTGTATGGCGACCTGAGACGGAGGATCGCCAAGCTTACTGAAGAGGCGGAACGGAAAGCCAGCACCAGCCGGGCCAGCTTCTACATAAGGAGAGAAGGCGCCGGACAGGTAGCCCTGGTAGGGCTGCCGAACTCGGGCAAGTCTCAACTACTCGCCGCCGTAACCGATGCTCTACCCGATATAGGCGATTACCCTTATACCACCAAAACCCCAAATATAGGAATGATGAAATTCGAAAATGTACAAATCCAACTGGTGGACACACCTCCCGTTACCGGCAAGGACTCTCGCGTCTGGCTTAATAACATCGCCCGGAACGCCGACCTTATAGCCATCGTAGCGGACTTAAGTAAAGGTCCGGTGGAACAGGTGGAATCGACCCTCCAGGAATTGGACACGGTAGGTATAGTACCGACAAACGTCTCTTCTGAAAGTTTAATCGGCAAACGCCCCAAAAAAATAATGGTTATCGGCAATAAAAGCGACCTGGACGAATCCGAAACGGGTTGGAAGCAAATAAAAATGCATTATTCGGCAAGATTCCCCGTAGCCTCGCTGTCCGCCGTCACCGGTAAAGACCTGGCAGATTTAAAGAAGAATGTATTTCAAGCACTGCGCGTTATAAGAGTCCATACTAAGAGCCCGGGCAAGAAAGCCGACCTGACCGACCCTATAATACTTAAAGCCGGCAGCACAGTTAAGGACGCAGCGGAAGATGTACATAAAGACTTTAAGTCGAAACTAAAATACGCCGTTGTCTGGGGCTCCGGAAAATTCGACGGCCAGCGTGTAAGTCAGGATCACGTGCTGAAGGACAACGACATCATCGAATTGCATATCTAAGCAATTTTTTTCCGGATTCTCTCCCAAACTTCGTAGAGAACCGACGCCAGTTCCTCGATGTATTCTCGATTTTCAAGTTTATCGTGCCACTCATCCGGCATAGATTTAATGCCGAGATAAGCGCCGGACAAGGCACCGGTCATAGCGACAATAGTATCCGCGTCGCCACCGAGGCTGGCGGCAAACAGTACTGCAGATTTAAATGAGTCCTGGTGCGCTAGAAAGCATAATATCGCCGTCGGTACGGAGTTAAAAGCTTCCACGCCATTGCCCAGTTCACTGATGATTTTGGTTTTATCCGGGTCTGCAAGTAAAGTACCCGCGTTGTGCAATTTCTTCTTATAAATCTCAAGTTGACTTAAGTCAATCAGCCTGGATAAAAATTCATTCGAACTAAAGCTCCCCCGGTCCGTGACTGTTACCAGCATAGCAATGGCAAAGGCTTGCAGCGCCGCACCTTCTTTGCCGAGCGGATGGCTGTGAGTAATTCTACTGGACCGATATGATACCTCTCTCAACATATCCAAATCGTCGTGATACAGGAGTGCTAAGGGGGCTATCCGCATCGCCGACCCGTTTCCGTAAGAGCCGCCTTGATATAACTTATCAGCTGCTTTGTCCCAATGCTCACCGGACATAATCATACGGAACACGGTAGGCGGCCCCGAACCATAACCTCGCCAAGGTTCCGATTCATAGTTGCGAATAAAAACATGAGCCATGTGTTCGCCGTCGAAGCCTTGCTTCTGCACCAATGATTCAGCCATGCCGATCATCATGTGGGTATCATCGGTATAGGCCAGGACTGGCTTTACATCTGCCGCCTGCTCTATAGCAGCAGCTTCAACAGCAGGCCTTCCCTCGAAATCAGCACCAATAGCATCGCCAACTGCGGTACCTAGAAGTGCCCCCAGAAATTTGTGCCTGAGTACCGCCTCGTCCATTTAACCACCACCCCAATTGAGACTTTTCGCTAATAGTTATTATATACTATTGACTTAAGGGATGCGATGACCGACAACGTATCAGAGGAAATCAAGCAGCTTAAGAGCGATGACATACATGGCGCCAGCTCGCTGGCCTTACACGCCATCAATACTCTGAATCTGGCAGTGAGCCAAAGCCGAGCGGCGACGTCTGAAGAATTCGTCAGAGAGATAAGACTGATAGCAAAAGAGTTGGCCAGCGCCAGGCCAAACATAACGCCTATAGCCTACTATGCCAACCAGTTCCTTCACCAGATTCTAACCAGGTATGGGAAGGATACCGATGTTGACTCGATAAAAAGGTTTGCTGAATTGAAAGGCAAAGACCTGTTAAAGACGGCAACGAAAGCCTTTTCTAAAACCGTGGAGTACGCCAGCGGTATCATCAGCGACCTGGACACAATTGTCACCTGTAGCTTTAGTTCCACAGTCTGTCAGGTACTTGAACAGGCAAGTCAAAGGGAAACACGGTTCCGAGTTCTAGTAGCCGCATCTAAATTCGGTGATAAAGCGTACGGAGAGCTCACTGCCACACAGCTTATGAAGCATCAGATCCTGGTCGAAATAATACCCGATGCCAGCATAAATTTCCGCATATCTAAGGCCGATAAGGCTTTAGTTGGGGCCGATAGTATAACGGGAGACGGTTATCTCATTAACGGTAAGCCCACTCGCTTACTGGCACAGGCAGCTAAGTCGAAAAACATACCGTTTTTTGTAGCTTGCGAGAGCTCCAAATTTACCATACGCGGTTACGTTTCAAAATCTACCGAACTCGAACCCGGCTTCGATAGGATCCCGCTTAACCTGGTAACGGGCATAATTACCGAGAAGGGTACCATGCTTCCCAGTTTAGTCATGTCTTACATCGAGGAGAAATCTGAAGAAATGGCCAAGGTCTCCGCTACCAAAGGAGAATGATTGCTGGAAGTCGTTGACACGCATTCGCATCTGGACGAGATGCCAGACCTCGAGGATGCTTTACATAGAGCCAGAGAAGCCGGTGTTGTCTCTATTATCGCTGTGGGTTCCAGCCACCAATCAAACCAGAAGACAATGGAAATCTGGCAGAATTATGCCGGGTTCGTATATCCAGCTCTCGGTCTGCATCCCTGGGAACTTGGCAAACTCGATCCTACGGACATCGAGACTACGTTGCAGTACATCGAAGATCGAATTTCACACATCGTAGCCATTGGAGAAATAGGACTGGACTACGATAAAAGAGTCATCAAAGTTACCTCAAAGGATCTGCAGAAGGATATTTTGAGGCGCCTCCTGGTTCTGGCAACTAGATACGCCAAACCGGTCAGCGTTCACAGCCGTTACGCCTGGAAAGATACATTTGACCTCGTTAGAGAAGCAGGTACGGAAAAGGTGGTGTTTCACTGGTTCACCGGATTTTCCAGCGTGCTTAAAGAGATACTACAGGCCGGCTATTTTATTTCCGCTACACCGGCCATCGAATACCACGAGGAGCACAGACGCGCCGTTAAGGAAACTCCCGTAGAAAGGCTGCTTCTGGAAACAGATTCCCCCGTGATGTATGGCCGCGATAACAAATATCGTTCCCAACCCGCAGATGTATTGAGGAGTCTTAAGGCGGCAGCTGCACTGAAAGAAATCGAAGAGCCGGCCCTGGCCCGCCTAACTACCAGCAACGCCGTCGAACTTTTCGGCCTGTAATCTCAGCTCTCCGAACTTTGCCAGCCCATTCTAAATGGAGTAAAATAGCGACCTAAGAATTTATGATAATTCTAAAGGAGCAAACTAAACACTAAGTGAAAGCTGTAATCCTCGTCGGAGGCGAAGGCACCAGATTGCGCCCTTTGACATATATCACCGTCAAGGCTATGGTGCCCGTTCTGAACAAACCTTTCATTGAATATATCATCAGACATCTTAACCGTCACGATATCAAAGATGTCATTTTAGCCATAGGTTATAAACCGGACAGCATAACCGAATACTTCACCAATGACAAACAAGTTAAAACCAGACTTATTTATAGCATCGAAATTAAACCCATGGGGACCGCGGGTGCGCTCAAGAACGCAGAGCAATATATAGATGGGCCTATCCTGGCTATGAACGGTGATATATTCAGTGACATTGACTACACGAACATGATACGTTTTCATCGTAAAAAGGGCGCCAAGGTAACCATAGCCCTAACTCCGGTGGAAGACCCCACGCGTTTCGGCGTTGTTGAGACCGACCATACGCACCGGGTGACCCGATTCGTAGAAAAACCACGCCGCGAGGACGTAACCAGCAACATGATAAATGCCGGCGTCTACATTCTGGATAGAGAAATCTTGAAGCGTATACCTGAAGGCAAACACTGCATGTTTGAAAATGCTATTTTCCCCGAACTGGTAAAGGATGAAGAACCTGTGTACGGATATGTCACTGATGCCTACTGGATGGACATGGGTACACCCGAAAAATATTTGCAACTGAACGGTGACCTGCTTTGCGGTAAGAGTTCACAGGTAGACTTTAAGAAAACAAATATATCTATTGATAAAGAAAGCAGCGTTCACCCACAATCCAAGTTGGCCGGGCCCATACTCATCGACAGGAATTGTACTATTAGCGACGGTGTGGAACTGAAGGGACCGGTAGTAATAGGGCAGGGATGCAAGATAAACGGCGGTGCCTTAATTGAAAACTCGGTTTTATGGCAAAATGTTACAATTGGCAGCAAGGCCCTGTTAAAAGATTCTATTGTGGCTAGTAGCAGCCGCATTGACGATAATGCCCGTTTAACGGGCGCGGTCATCGCTCAGACCCGGAAATGAAATACAACTATGGAACGCACATTGAGGAGGTTTCATGTCAGAGAACATAATTAACGTTGACCACAATAGTTTTGAAAAAGCTGTTTTACAGGCGCAGCTTCCGGTTCTGGTGGACTTCTGGGCGACCTGGTGCGGGCCATGTAAGGCTGTGGCACCAGTTATCGATGAACTGTCGAAGGAATACAAGGGGAAGATCGAATTCACCAAGCTGAACGTCGATGATGCTCCGTTCATAGCCTCGAAGTACGGAGTTATGAGCATTCCGACCATCATGATTTTTAAGGGAGGAAAACCGATGCAGCATGCTGTCGGCTATCAACCCAAGGAGCAGCTGAAAAAGCTCCTGGATAACGCATTGGCAAAACAGGCTGATTAATGGAACAAGAAGTTTCCTACTTCGTAGCGCTAACCGCGGGACTGCTGTCTTTTTTCTCGCCCTGCGTTCTGCCGCTGGTACCGGCATACCTGGCCAACCTGGCAGGTGTGACAGCCATAGACCCCAATAGTCGGAGCAGCTATCTGCCAGTTTTGTTTCACTCCCTGGCCTTTGTGGCCGGCTTCTCCATAATCTTCATCGGCCTTGGTGCTTCGGTCGGCCTAATCGGCACCACCATAACCGCTCACTCTATATTGCTACGCAATATTGCCGGCGCTGTAATTATTGCTTTCGGTATATTTCTTATTGCTGCCTATAAATTACCCTGGCTTAACTACGAAAAGCGCCTGAAAACCACCAGCAATAGTAATCCTGGCTATCTGCGCTCAATCGGGATCGGAGCTGCCTTCGCTCTTGGTTGGACTCCCTGCATAGGCCCGATACTGGGTGCCATACTCATGATAGCCATGAAGTCCCAGACTGCAGCCCAGGGCGCCCTGTTGCTCAGCGTATACTCACTGGGGATGGGTATCCCCTTTATCATCATCGGCCTTGCCTGGGGAGCTATAATGCCTCTTTGGAAAAGCATAAACCGATATCTGGGAATTATTTCCATTGTGAGCGGTGCCCTGCTTATAGTGGTGGGCATACTAATGCTAACCGGCAACCTGGCCTGGCTCGGTCAATTCGTTCCGTCTACCGGTTAATGAAAGGAGTTACTGGATTGCGAATCAAAACACCCATTGTATTGTCGCTAGTCGGCTTATTTTTAGTATTACTGGCTGGCTGTAGTGGAGCCAAGATACCGCAAGTTGGAGACAAAGCACCTGCCTTCACGCTTCAAAGTACCGAAGGTAAAAACGTAAGCCTCAGTGATTATCAAGGCAAAACCGTTCTTATCATCTTTACAAGCATCAAGTGTAAAGACTGTGAGTCGCAAATGCCCTATTTAATCGGTGCTTACCAAAATGCCGCTGGGCAACTCGTGGTCCTGGATATTTATCATATGATTTACGACCCCAGGCTGGTTCAGGACTACGTTAACAGCAAACAGTTCACTACCTTCCCCTCGCTCCCGGACCCGAATAACACCGTAGCTAACGCTTACGGCGCCACACGCTTTCCTCCGACAAATTTCATAATTGACGCCAGCGGGACCATCAAATACAAAAAGATAGGGCCTTTCCAGAGTCAGCAGGAAATTGAAGATATAATAAAGGCGCTTTAGCCGTGGCTCGAGTAGGCTGTACGTAAGTACCTGTAAACTAAAGGGCTTCTGGTTTCGTTTTTCTCTTGGATGTATAATGGGTGAAATAGCACAGGCGAAGGTTCTGCAAAATAGGAACTGACAGGGAAGAGTAGTACAGTGCCGGGAATAATAAGATGTCCTGGTTGCGGCCAGGAAATCGACGCCAACAGCAGGTTTTGTAGTCACTGTACCACCAGGATATGTCCCGGGTGCCACGGGCCTGTCCCACCCAGAGCAATTTACTGCCCCCACTGCGGCTTCTCGGTAGGTCCGGCAGTGCCCGGCGCATCTGAGCAGCCGGCGCCGACGCCCTCACCAAGACCCTTTACTCAGGCATCCGGTGGCATCACCGGTCCTCAACCCAGGCAATTTCCCGCTGCGTCCGGCGGCATTATCGGACCGCAACCCGGACAGCCGCCATACTATAATGAACCGCAGGGCCCCATATCCGGTACGCCAATTCCACAGGCCATGCCTCCTCAACAATACGGGGCAGGCAATCAACAACCGTTCGGAGCCGCAGAAGGGATGCCCTACGCCAGCGCACAGGCACCGATTAGTCCAGGTAAAACGTTCAAAGATACCGGCCCGATTCGTGTCAGGCGTGGTTTCCCTCCGGCATTAATTCTACTATTGATAATTGCCGTCATCGGACTCGGCGGATTTGCGATTTACCAGACCGGATGGCTTCAGGGACCAATCGACAAAGCCAGGGAGTTGATTAGCGGAATTAACCTCCCGGACTGGTTGCCTTTTGGTAATGAGGATACGGTTCCTCCAGTCGTTGTGAACGCCTCGGCCTCAAACGTCAGCAATGCCGGTGCTGTCATCATCTGGCAAACAGATGAACCTTCAACAAGTCAGGTTATGATCTGCGAATCCACCGGTGGCTGCACCTGGACAGAGCTTGATGAAAATCTGGTTACCGACCATTCAGTGAATATCACTGATTTGAAACCTAATACGCAATATCATTTTACAGCGACTTCAACGGATACAGCTTCGAATCAAGGGACTGGAGAAGGTGATTTTACTACTTTAGGCGCATCTGTGACTCCAACTCTGGTTATTTCCGGAATCACAGTATCCGGCGTAACCGAGGTAGCCGTGACCATAAGCTGGACAACCGATAAGCCCGGTACCACTCAAGTTACTTACGGTACCACAAGCGTATATGGGTCAACCACGGCGCTAGAGCCGGCCCTGGGGACCAGCCACAGTGTTTCCCTGGCTGGCCTGACAGCAGCTACCACCTATCACTTCAAAGTTATGTCAAAAGACAGTTCGGGGAACGAGGTGGTATCACCGGACCAGACATTCACTACCAACAGCGCTATACCACAATCCACGGAGGTCGGTCCTGAAGTTGGCATGCGCGCACCCGATTTCACGCTGCCCACACTCGATGGGAAACAGGTCAGTTTGAGCGATTTCCGAGGCAAGGTAGTTATAATCAATTTCTGGCAGAACGTTCAACAGAGTAGAAATGAACTGGCTTTAATGCAGGACGCCTACGTAAGTTTGCCACGCGATACCGTGACCATGTTGGCCATCAGTTGGAAACAAACTCCGGCAATCACGGAGTCTGTCGCCACCAGTAAAGGCTTGACCATGCCTGTTTTACTTGACGAATCTGGAGATGTAGCCGCGAAGTACAACATAACCATCAGCCCGGTCACCATATTTGTTGATGGCCAGGGTACCGTACGTGATACGAGCCTGTATCCCGCTACGTTAAAAAGCGTCTTGCAGATAGAAAGCATAGTCAATTCCATTCAATGACATTCGATTTCGTAGACCAATTCAACCCCACACGCTTCTCGCGCGAATCTTTGTAGTAAAAATAAGGTGAATAGTATGTTGGAAAATGAAGCTGAAGACCGCAGCCATGACACGGAAGGCGAAAGCGACCCCGTCAAAGAGGAAGAGACGATACAAAAGCCTCGGAGGCGCCGTCGTGCACCGGCTAAGAAGCCAGCCCTGGGCGGGCTCTGGCCAAAAATAGCCATCGCGGCTATTATCTTATGCCTAGTACTCGCTGTAATTCTGGTCTTCACGCGTTCCGGCAGCCTTCCCAGCATACCATTGATTCAGGATATATCAATTTCAGATATCGTCGAATCGAGCGCGGTGGTCACCTGGAAGACCAGCGAACCGGCTACCGGCCAGGTAACCGTGTGCAGTTCTGAAAACTGCACCTCAACAAAAATAGACGAAGGCCTTTTTATAAACCATACGGTTCCTCTTACGGATATAGAACCTAACACGAGATATCAGTTGACGATAATATCGAAAAACCAGAACGGCACAGAGGCCAGACTTACACTGGACCTAACTCTCAACACCAAAACCATCATAGTGATTGGGCCTGAAATAGGAAACATCGCCCCCGATTTTACCTTGACCACAGCCGACGGCAAACAGTTGACCTTAAGCCAATTTCGTGGAAAAGCTGTGATGGTAAACTTTTTTGACACCACGTGCCCCGCCTGCGACGAAGAAATGCCCTACATCCAAGGAGTATTTGATAGCTGGCCGCGCGATAAACTGGAGATAATAGCAGTAACCGGAGAACGAGCACAGTTGGTGCAGAGTTTTCTAGATAACAGAGGTCTAACCTTCCCCACACTGATCGATACCGGCGCGGTGGTAAAGAATATGTATCATATTCCTTCTTATCCCACCACCTTTTTTATCAATTCCGAGGGCGTTATCAAGCTAATCAAGATCGGCAAGTTTAACAATCAGGCTGAAATAGAAACTATGCTTAACGCCCTCTGAAATTTTTGTAGTAAACGTCCGGTGTATTCAAAGCCTGGTAACATTTTTGCAATACATTTTTATGTAATATAAAATACCTCTCGCGAGGTTCATAATGAAAAGACATAAATGGCATGCACTTATTATTTTGGGGCTGGTTATAATCGTGGCCTCCATATCCGCATGCACAAAAGGACCGGGGGAATCTCAATACGCACCGGAATTTACTCTCCAAGCCGTTGACGGGAGCTTTGTTAGCCTGGATGATTTTAAAAGCAAGCCGATAATGCTTACCTTCTGGCGAATCAATTGCTCCGCATGCCAATTCCAAGCCCCGTTCATGGAGGAACTTTTCAGCAAGTGGTCAAGTGATTCCATAGTCGTTCTTACCATTAATGTGGGGGACCGTGCTGTCGACGTTCAAGACTACATGAACGTTCGAAATATAAGTTACCCGGTACTACTGGATACTCATAGTAAGGTCGGCCAGAGCTATGGGCTGGTTGGTGTACCGACTACATTTTTCATCGACGGTGATGGTAAAGTGCAAGCATATCATATTGGGGCATTTCAAAGTGAACAGGCTATGGAAAGCGCCATTAATGAAGTATTCCCGGCTATTGCACTCAACCCCAAAACTTCAACCAGTGCACCTGCGCTCGGCGCCCTCTCCGGCGGAACCGGGCCCGAAATAGGCAAGGTTGCCCCTGATTTCAATTTGATAGATATTAATGACCAGAGCATATCCTTAAGCCAGCTCAGAGGCAAAACGGTCTTGCTGAATTTCTGGATGAGCACTTGCGATGCCTGCGTTGCTGAATTACCTTATTTGCAGACAGTCTCGGACAACCTGACAGGCCAGCCGATAGTCATACTAGCCGTAAATTGCGGTGAAAGTAGCCTGGCAGTGCACAGCGCCGTAGACCGCCTACAACTTTCCTACCCCGTCCTACTCGACCCAGACGGAAAAGTATGTGCCGCATATAAACATGGCGCTCCCACCGCATTCCTGATAGATAGCACCGGCGTTATCAAAGCCATAAAAGACGACGCCTTCGAGAACCCTGGCGAAGTAAGCACCATGCTCGATTCGCTATTTTTAGACACACAGTAGCCAACCTAATATTTTGCTACATACTTAGATGAAATTTTGAGGCCCGCTTCAAGACCTGTGGAGAGGAGTAATTATTATGCTCCTCGTCCTCCTCATCGGCACCATAGGCTACAGACTTATAGAAGACTGGTCGTGGTTTGACGCCCTGTTCATGACCGTTATCACTGTAACCACTATAGGATTCCGAGAGGCATTTCCCCTTTCCAGAGCCGGGGAAATATTCACAATGTTGCTGGTCCTCGGTGGAGTCGGCACCGCCTTCTATATTCTGACAAGCCTGGTGCGTTACATTTTCGAGGGCGAGCTAGGAATTATTATAGGGAGGCAACGTATGGAAGCTAAAATAAGACGGTTAAACGACCATTTTATTCTCTGCGGCTATGGTCGGGTCGGGCAGTCCATCGCCAATATACTGAGGCAACAAGATGTTAAATTGGTGGTCATTGACCGGGACGATAATGCTATTAATAGAGCGCAGCAGGCAGGTCATTTGACCATTCACGCTGATACCACCTTAGATGAGTCTTTGAAACAGGCACGTATAGAGCATGGCCGGGGAATAATTATCGCGCTGGGTGATGATGCCTCAAATATCTACACTACGCTTGCGGCCAAAGAGTTGAAACCCAATTTGCCCATAGTCGTCCGGGCTAATAATGAGGAGGCCGGAAGGAAATTGGCACAGGCTGGAGCCGACCGTGTAGTAGCTCCCGAAGCTATCGGCGGCGCCAGAATGGCCAGATTGGCCTTAAGGCCGAAGGCTGTCGAATTTATAGAGACCGTACTGTTCGGCCGAGAAAAACAATTGCTGGTCGAAGAGATAGAGGCGGCGGAAGGCTCGTCACTGATTGGTTCGACAGTCAAACAGATCGAAGAGAAGTTCGCTGGAGTGAGGATTCTGGCGCTCAAAGAAAAGAACGGCGTGCTGCTGCCCAATCCCGACCCGCATACCGTAATAGAAAGAGAAAGCAGCCTTACCGTATTCGGCACGATGGAGCAACTGAAATCAATTGAAGGCTGCTGCCAGCCTGTAAAATCCAAAAAACAGACGCCGGCGACGCATCTTGAAAAACGTTGACTTTCTCCCCAAAAACGCTACGACTTATGTTAGAATAGGCGCCAAAAGGAGACGATTTCATGATAAAAACACGCATGACTGAGTTATTTGGCATTAAACACCCCATCATGCTGGCCGGTATGAACTGGGTAACCGAGCCGGAACTGGTAGCTGCAGTTTCCAACGCCGGCGGTCTGGGTGTACTCGCCACCGCTGCCACCACACCGGACGAGACCAGAAAAGCCATTAAAAAAATCAGGACGCTTACCGATAAGCCTTTCGGAGTCAACCAGATACTTAACGGCCCCGGGGCCAAGCCCAATCTAGATATCGCCATCGAGGAAAAAGTACCCATCATTAACTACTCGCTGGGGAAACCTTGGTTCACCGAGGAAGTCCACAAATATGGCGGCAAAGTGCTCGGAACAACCGCTATAGCCAGACATGCGGTAAGGGCAGCCGAACTGGGATGCGACGCTATCGTTATCACCGGTCAGGAAGCGGCTGCACACGGAGCCAACGCCACGTCTATGGTTCTTATTCCTATGGTGGCCAGCCTGGTAAAAGTGCCGGTTATCGCCGCCGGAGGATTCTATAACGGCAGAGGGCTGGCAGCAGCTCTGGTCCTTGGTGCCGACGGCATATCTATGGGTACCAGGTTCATGCTAACTAAGGAAAGCCGCGTCCATGATAATTTTAAGAGACTCTGCCTTCAGGCAACTGAGCAGGATACGTTGTACAGCAATCATTTCGACGGCATGGATGGAAGAGCCTTAAAAACCAAAGTCACCGAAGAAATGGTTAACAGCGGATTGCCGATTCGGGATGCGTTCAAAGGAGCGGGCGAGATACGAAAGCTGCTCAAACTTTCCTACTGGCAATTCCTCAAACTGAGTTTACAGATGATGCGCTCGGAAGAAGGCTCACCGCTTATGGCCCAAGCCCGCCAGGCTGCCGGTACCAGAAGACATCTAAAAGCAATAATGGAGGGCAACGAACAGGAAGGCATTCTGTTTGCCGGCGAATGTGTTGGCCCCATCCGTGAACTGCTGACCGTCAAGCAGATTATCGACGGAGTAATAACCGAAGCCGAAGCCGCGCTAGAAGCTGCCAGGAAAGAAATAGCCAAGTAGTAGGCCTGCTAAATCTAGAAAAATCGCTTCGTCTGTTTCAATATATTTTCGGCATCCCGTACCATCATTGCCAGCAATTCCATGCAGTTCATGACATCCTTGATAAGGCCGATGGATTGACCCACGGCAAAGGGAGCCCCTTCCACGTCGCCGCTTTCCAGAGCTTTCTCGGACCGCTGGCCCGATATCAATGGCAGTATCTCTTCCAAGCCGCCGTGCCGCTTTTCCACCTCCAGCACCTTCCCCACCAGCTCGTTTTTCATGGCCCGCATCTGCAAATCGATGGTGGTACAAATAAGCGTGGTATCGTTTTCCTGACGCCGGATGATTTCCTCTTTGACTTTGGGATGCGCCGTGCACTCCTTGGTGGCTATAAATCGCGATGCCATCATGACACCTTCGGCACCAAGTACCAGAGCCGCCGCCAGGTTCCTGCCATCGGCAATACCACCGGCAGTAATGACCGGTATATTCACCGATTCCGATATGCGAGGCGTCAACACCATGGTAGTTACGTCGTCGCTGAGTGGATGCCCACCTTCTTCAAAACCGGCGGCGATCACCGCATCATAGCCGGCTTCCTGAGCATGCCGGGCATGCCTGACAGAACCGACTTTATGAATGAGCTTCACTCTCGCCTTTTTTGTCTGGCTGATGGCATCAGGACCCAGATATCTATCCAGTGGCGCCCCTGAAATTTCAAGCGCGGCCACACCTTTTTCGCAGCAGGTCCGGAAATAGTCCTGATGCATCTCCTTGCCGATTCTCACTGAAGGCAACAGCGTTATATTTACGCAGAACGGTTTGTCCGTCAGCTTTCGCGTCTCATCTATCGCCCGCCCCAGCTCCTCTCCCGAGCCGTAATTGCCGGCCGTTAAATTACCAAGGCCGCCAGCGTTTGATATTGCCGAGCACAGTTCCGGTTTAGCCAGCCACATCATACCACCGCACATAACAGGGTATTTTATACCAAAGAGCTCCGTCATCCTGGTCTTCATGGTAACCTCCAAAGAGAATTTACATCATGTAGTGCAGGTCACCATTATAGACCAGCACGCAGATAATTTTCATGTCATCGCGCATCCTTCCTGAATAGGAAGAGCGTGGCAATATCAGCCCCGTCGTCAACATGCTACCGTAAATAACTTTGATAAGCACACTCACCCCCTGTTATACTTTCCTCGATTTTTATATATATGACGCAATAATGAAGGAGGAAGCTAATGAAAACAAGAATGACCGAACTATTCGAAATCGAGCATCCGATTATGTTGGCCGGGATGGCTTTCGTTAGCCTGCCACGAATTGTAGCCGCAGTGTCCAACGCCGGGGGCCTGGGAATGTTCAACAGCGTGGCCAATACACCCGACCAGATGAAAGATATCATCAAGGAGATAAAATCCCTTACCGATAAACCGTTCGGTATAAATGTCACCATACTTTTCCCCAACGCCAGAGAAAACGCGGAAGTTGCCATACAGGAAAAGGTGCCCATATTGAACTATGCGTTGGGAAAAGGCGACTGGCTCATTAAAGCGGTACACGAATATGGAGGCAAGGTCATAGCTACAGTAGCCACCGAACGGCATGCCCGGCGTGCTGAGCTTGACGGCGCCGACGCTATAGTGGTCACCGGGCTAGAAGCGGCGGCGCACGGTGGAGAGCCGACCTCACTGGTTCTGTTACCCCTGATTGCCAGCCAGGTGAAGATTCCAATCATCGCCGCCGGCGGTTTTTGCGACGGCAGAGGTCTGGCCGCGGCATTGGCTCTCGGCGCGGAGGGAATATCTATGGGCACCCGGTTCATGCTGACCCAGGAAAGCCCTGTACATTTAACCGTTAAAGAGGTAGGCGTTAAAGCCACCGCAGAGGATACTTTCCGCACCGATAAAATAGACGGCCTGCCCGGCAGGTACTGGAAAAATAAGGCTGCCATGGAGCGGGCCAAAGGCAAGGTATCTCTGACCGAGGCAGCCGCCAGCGGCTGGCGCATAAAGAAAATGCTGGACGTCCCGTTCTTTAAACTGTTCGCCAGCGGACTGAAACAGCGCGGCGTCCAGGACCTGGCCCGCCAGGCGGTCAGCGTGGACTCGCTCAAAGAACTACAAGAAGCCCATGACCCTGAGGATATCGTAGTGCCTTTGGGGCAGGTAGCCGGCAGAATAACCGAGATACCCACCTGCCAGGATGTGATTGAAAAGACGGTCGCCGAAGCCGAATGGGCCATCAAACGGCTGTCAGAAAAAATAATCTGATAATCGTGAACCGTCATAATTCGATAACATGTCTTGACCGTACTGGTACCAGGCAGTAGAATGCGCTGAGGACCAGTTGTAGAGATAGCTGTGTTTAACATCAGGCAGGCCAAACTGTCAGACCTGGCACAAATCACCGACATCTACAACGATGCCATCGTAAACACCTCGACCACTTTCGATACCGAGCCTAAGACCATAGAGCAGCAGGAAATTTGGTTCGTCAGCCATGGCGCCCGCCATCCCATTCTGGTCGCCGTCGATGAGGGACAGGTCGTCGGCTGGTCCTCTCTCAGCCATTGGTCGGACAGGTGCGCCTATGCCGATACCGCAGAAATATCGGTCTACGTCAGTGAAGTACACCGGGGAAAAGGAATCGGTAAGCAACTCATGTCGACCACCGTACAGGAAGGTAAAACCGTGGGCCTACATACTATAATCGCCAGGATTGCCGGCAGTAATAAAATAAGTGTCGACCTGTGCAAATCCTTCGGTTTCCAGTATATTGGGACTATGAGGGACGTTGGTAACAAGTTTGGCCAGTTGCTGGACGTACATCTGATGCAGCTAATTTATTGACCATGTCTGAAAATCTTTCAGTACAACTGGAAAAATTTATACCGCCACCGGTTCTGGTACTTATTAAAATCGCTGGCACAGAAGCCGCTACCATGGGGCAGGAGCTGTATATCGTCGGTGGAGTGGTGCGCGATCTCTTTTTGCGTCGCAGCAACTTCGACTTCGACCTAGTAGTAGAAGGTGAAGCTATATCGCTGGCACGCACGCTGGCAGGCGATAGTGGAGCCAAGTTAATCCTACATGAGCGCTTCGGCACCGCCAAACTGATTTATCCCGGGTTCAGCCTCGACGTGGCGACTGCCCGCAGCGAAACCTACAGCCGGCCGGGAGCGTTGCCCACGGTTAAGCCCGGCAGTTTGAAAGATGACCTCATCCGACGCGATTTCTCCATAAACGCCATGGCCCTTCACCTTAACCCGAAACAGTTCGGTCAGCTGGTCGACCTGTACCACGGTAAACAGGATATCGAGCAAAAACTCATCCGGATACTCCACCCAGACAGCTTTATCGACGACGCTACCAGGATAATGAGAGCGATACGATATGAGCAGAGATTAGACTTCAAGTTAGAGCCGGAAACCGATAAATTGCTGAGGCGAGACGTCGCCATGCTGGACACCATCAGCGGAGACCGCCTGCGGCGCGAGCTGGAGCTTATGCTGAAAGAAAACAAACCGGAACGGATTCTGGTAAGAGCCGAAGAACTTGGAGTTCTGAAACAGCTTCATCCTTCGCTTAAAGCGAGCAGCAAACTGGTCAGGGCCTTTGTCAGGGCACGGGAGATGACTAAATCGTCGCTCCCCGCTGTTTACCTCTGTCTGTTTATCTACGGCCTGACCGAAAAGGAAAACGAAGAGTTTATAAAGCGCGTGAATTTCCCCAGGATGTCGGCCGAGGCAATGCGCCAGACTCTGCAGCTCAAGAAGCAGCTAAACAAGCTGGATCAACCTGGATTGAAACCCAGCCAGGTTTACGAGCTAGTTCATGGTTACTCAACGGTAGCCATACAGGCCAATGCTATCTCTTCAGAATTACCAGCCGTCCGTCAGAACCTGACCTTATATCTGGATAAGTTACGTTATGTCAAGCCAATATTGACCGGCAAGGACCTCATCAAAATGGGTGTTCCATCAGGACCAAAAATCGGAGAGATACTGGCCGCCCTGCTGAAAGCCAAACTGAACGGCCAAGTACGGACGAAGAAAAACGAGGAGGAATTAGTTAATACTTTTCATTGAAATCCTTCTTGTCCGTTTATTCTTAAAAAACTTATCCTTTTTGCAGTATAAAATATTTCAGTAGGAAGATATGACAAACGATGATGCCGGAGACCTTCTAAGACAGTTTTACCAAGTATATGGACGACCAGAAGAGGGGCCACCCCAGAGTATAAACGTTGGTCAACTTTTTCAGAATCTATCTATGGATCAATCAGAAATGAACATATTACGAGAAGCATTAAAAGATAGAAATCTTCAGCGACAGTTTTCCACTTGCCAAATAATTCTTGATGATTTAGCAACACGTCTGACTAGTGATGAGTTACTTCGAGATCTATCACCTACAAATCTCTCGGCTCGGGACTTCGAAGAACTATACAGCAGAACATTGTGGTTTTCTCTCGCCGCCACCTTAGACAAACGTGACGGAATTCTTCCATTAACACCATTTGACGACCAGGTTGAATTGCCACTACCTGTAAAAATACAGATGACAATACATGGTTCTCTTGTAATACGGCTTTATATTGCACTTGTCTGTATGCGAGAAGGTATCCTGAGCAGGCTTATTGATCAGAATGCTCGGGGCGGAAGTCGGTGCTGTCAACAGATTCGTAGCCTATTGAATTCAGATTATATTCGTCGTATTCGAAATGCACTGTCACATGGCACGTTTTCTTCCTGCATTGCCGGACTCGTCTTTCGAGACGACAATGGTATAGTAGTAGCAACTCCTGGTTTTCTCAATTGGATGAGTACATGGAT
>Ga0116202_10000258_pt1 | contig 28363 bp, 24 predicted proteins | sample LakKivw325mmetaG_FD_94479 | JGI IMG/M metagenome (GOLD analysis project Ga0116202, IMG submission 94479) | Anoxic lake water microbial communities from Lake Kivu, Rwanda to study Microbial Dark Matter (Phase II) - Lake Kivu water 325m metaG | ecosystem: Environmental > Aquatic > Freshwater >... | reverse complement strand
TTCTCGATCAGAGCAAGAAGCGCATCCGGCGTGTGCTGTTCGCCAAGTAAGCGGCTGTAGACGCGCGCCAAAGCCGCCAGCGTCGGCTCTCCTATCCTTCCGCCTGCGCCGATGTTGCTCAGATCGAGAACATACGCTGGTGGAAGCACGGAGAAGAACTGTACCAGGCTTTCAACAGCGCCAAGGTGCTGGCACAGGCACAGGATCTCGACCAAGTGGCGCGTTCCCGGGAGGCCCTGGCGTGGTGGATGGAGGGTGCCGGCAAGCCATTCAGACCAGGAATCAGGAAGATCCTTCAAGATCTGAACAGCATAGCGCAAGATGCGGCGATCTATCTGAGCAATCCGGACCGCGATGGGCAACGCAACGCCATGGTGAGCACCATCGACAGGCTCACCGGCATACAAGAGACCATCGACACTCAGCTTCTAGAATTCGAGAAGGGCCCGTTTACTCAAGTGGTCGAAGGCTGGCGCCGGCTAACCGAAGAGGCCATCAAGAACCTGCGTGGGCGCGCTCAATTGGCGGTCGATATCATTCGCGACGACATTGTGCTGGACAGCGGGTCCGTAACCGGCACGGTCGTGTTCAGCCTCACCAACACCGGCGCAAGCGCTGCGAGGAACCTCACGGCCACCCTGAGACGTGGTAGCAAGGACGGATTCGAGGTGGTGGGCTCTGCCACTCAGCGCCTGGAGCCGCTGGGAACCGGCATGCAGAAGGAAGTAGAGTTCACCATCAGGCCCCTGGGTGTGACGCAGGCCACGTACGCGCTTGAGGTTTCCTACGATGATGATGAGGCTGAGAACCGCTTCTACCCCATCAGCGGCCAATTGCGGTTCCATTCCATCGACCGCGAATACCGCCCCATTCCATTCAGCCCATACAACTGGGGCCCTCCGGTCAAGACCCCGCACATGTTCTACGGACGACAGGACGTATTTGCCTGGATCAACGAGAACATCGGCGGTCCTGAGCAGCCCAACATCTTGGTGCTGCATGGCGAACGCAGAATGGGCAAGACCTCGATTCTGTACCAACTGCAGGCCAACCCGCCGACTCCGCAACACGTGCCGGTTCTCTTTAGCCTAGAACTTGCCGTGCCCAAGTCGATTGGGGACTTCCTCCTCGATCTGACCAACGCGATCCGCGAGAAGCTCATTAGGAGCGGGACTGAGGTGTCGAGGGCGGTCGAGTCGGACTTTATGAGCAACGCCCAGCGTGCCTTTCGCCACTACTACTACGAGGTAGTGGAACCCAGCCTGGGCGAGCGCAGGTTGCTGGTAATGGTGGACGAAATCGACATCCTACTCGACAAGGTGGAGTCGGGCGCCCTCAGCGAAGACACGCTCAAATTCCTGCGGGGATTGATGCAGCACAGTAGCAAGATCGCCTTTGTCTTCACAGGCGCCTACAAGTTGCGCGAGACGCTCAAGGACAACCACTCGATCCTATTCAACATCGCTCGAGCCTACGAGATCAGTTACCTTGGGCAGGTCGAGGCCGAGGCACTCATCACAGAGCCCGTCGCGCAATACCTCAACTACGACGATCTGACTGTACGCACCATAGTGGATGTCACTGCAGGTCATCCTTACTTCATACAGTACATTTGCGACTCGCTAGTCAAGCTCGCACGCAGGCTGAAGAAGAACTGGGTATTCAAACACGACGTGCAAGTTGTATTGCAGGATGTAGTCCAGGACAGCTCTGGCGTGTTGCAGAGCGCGATGTTCGCTCCTCTTAGCCGGTCGGAGCAAATCGTTCTGGCGGGCCTGGCAAATGTCACAGATGAGAACCGCGTCTATGTGTTGCCCGAGACTGTGGCTCAAAGACTTGAGCAGAGTAAGCTGAGTATACCCGGGAAGGACTTGCTGGAAGCACTGCGTTCGCTGCGTGAACGCGACTTGGTAGTAGAGCAAAAGTCCGGCCAAAGCCTCATGTACAGATTCAAGATGGGCCTGATCCGCATGTGGTTGTGCCAGAACGAGGTGCTCCTGCGCCTCAGTCAGGAGATGAAGGTTTGAGTGCGGACAGCGCAAGCTCACCCGCGCATGCATTGAGGGTGGCGGGAGTTACCTACGACCCGGCTCCTTGCGCTTCGTGTTAAGCCGGGAGTCCTACCTTAAGACCAGGAGATGACAACGTGTCTACCAAGAGCGCTGTTGAGAATCCGTACTATTACGGTGGGCATCTGAGTGACCCGGCAGACTTCTACGGCCGCGAGGAGCAATTGCAGGACGTTCTGGAGCGCCTACACAAACGCGGTTCGACGTCGCTCGTGGGTGAACGGAAAAGCGGCAAGACGTCTTTGCTGTACTACATGGTGACGGACACAGCGCATAGGCTGTACGGCGTGGGCAGCGAAGACCTGGTATTCGTGTATATGCACCCAGGACTGCAGATTGGTGGCCCTGCCGGTTTCTTTCGAGGTCTCCTGCAGAAGCTGGCGGAGCAAGTTCCCTCTGCGATCGTGGACATGCCAGAAGAAGCAGACGAGAAGGAAGTGGAGGCTGCGCTGAAGAGGCTTGCGCCGCGCCGCTTGGTCCTGCTGCTTGACGAGTTTCAGGACATTACCAGTCGCGGCGGCTTCTCTTCCGATTTCTTCCGGATCTTGCGTGGTCTTGCCGATACCTACGATGTGTGTTTCATCACCGCCACCGCAGAAGAGCTCCGTGATTGCTGTCCCGATGAGCTGGTCTCATCTCCCTTCATCAACATCTTTGCCACGGTCCGCCTAGGCTCGTGGACCGAAGGCGAATTCGATCAGTTCATGAGCGAGACCAGCAGGCGTTCTCGATCTCCCATGTTCGCCTGCAAAGACGAGATTCAGAGGCTGGGCGGTCGTTTCCCTTTCTTCGTGCAGATGGCCTGCCACTTTTACTTTGATGCCTGGCGACGGCACAAAGAGCTGACCACACAGGGCCGAATCGCCGCGCAGCATTGCTTCACTGACGAAGCCATGCCCTACCTGGAAAGAGCTTGGGGAAGGCACCTGACGGCAGCGGAGAAGGCAACCCTCATCTCCCTGGCGCATGACAGGGAGTGCACCGGTCAGCCTGCTCTGCGCACGCTGGAGCAGAAGGGATATGTCCTGGACGGGCACGTCTTCTCTTCGGCGCTGAACGACCTCATCCTGCGCAAGGAAAGTTCGGGCGAGAAGCTACTGCCAGAACTCTCGACCAGCCCGCAGGGGCCGGTTCCCAAGGGAATCTGGATGGACAGGACATCGGGCGATGTTTGGGTGGACGGGAAACGCATTCACGACCTGACCAGGCTGGAGTACAAGCTGCTGCGCTACTTGTACGAGAACGCCAACTGCCTGTGCGACAAATACGGTCTGGTCGAGGCAGTTTGGTCTTCAGACTATATCGACAAGGTGGATGACCCTCGCATCGCGAAACTGGTCAGCCGTCTGCGCGAGGACGTGGAACCCGATCCCAAGAACAGTCGCTATATCCTCACAGTGCATGGCCGAGGCTACAGGTTGGTGAGTTAGGCTCTCAGTTCCCTCAGCTGTCGCGCCAGCTGTGCAGCGGAGCGGAAAGTGATCGTCTGCATGCCCAACAGCCGGGCCGCTTCGATGTTGCGCTCTTTGTCGTCGACAAACAGGCACTGCGCCATTTCAAGCCCAAGCCGTGCGGCGGTGATTCTGTAGATCTGCGGATCGGGCTTGCGCAAGCCCGCTCGCGCCGAATTCACAACGACATCAAACAGGCCGCTCAGGCCCTGCTTTGCAAGCAGAGACTCCAAGCCAAGGGTCGCGTTGCTCAACAAGGCCGTCCTGTAGCGCCTGTGCAACTGCCGGCCCACGATCACCATGCGCCGGTTTAGCCTTTCATAGGCAAAGGGATTAGACTTGAAGAGTTCAAGCTCAGGCGGAACTTGGCCACCCAGCGCGACACGGATCTGACACCAGTACTCTTCGGCACTGATACGGCCAGTAGAGTACGCGTACCAGTGCTCGCTCCCGAATAGCAGCTCGCTCAATGCACCCTTCGGAAGCCGCAATTCGCACTCACAACGCCGTAACAGCGCTTCACGCGGTCCGACTCGCGTGAAGACGCCGCCAAAGTCCAGGATCACGCCAGACAACATCGCATTCGCCATCCATTCCCTGCATCCGTGGCCAAGAGACTGACCTGTCTGCCGCACCATCGCGGCGCCTGATAATGATAGGAGGCTTCCCGGGCTTGTCAAACAGCGCGTGCATCCGCCGGAATCCAGAAGTGGTGCTTGCCTGGCTACGTTCGGACGAGGTCACTCGGGGATTTTCTTGCTTTGACAGAAGGTGCCTTGTCCTTTACAATGACAAGCCCTGGAGCATCTATGAGCAGCTCAGGCTGCCCCACAGGAAGGAAATCCGATCGTGAAGCTCGTCACTGTGCAACAGATGCGCGCTTTGGAGCAAGCAGCAGACGCACAGGGTCTCTCCTACGCTGTCATGATGGAGCACGCGGGTCAAGCGGTGGCTGACTGGCTGGCCGAGCGCGGTGTATCGCGCAAGCACGTTCTGGTGCTGGTTGGGCCAGGCAACAACGGGGGGGATGGCCTAGTCGCTGCCCACTACCTGCAGGAAGCCGGAGCCCAGGTATGCGTTTACGTCTGGAAGCGTGAGGTCTCTGGTGACCCCAACTGGCAACGCATCCAGACCGACGGCATTCCAGTGCTGTGGAATCATGAGGACCAGCGCCTCGGTGGCCTGCGACGTTCCGTGGGCCATGCTGACTATGTTCTCGATGCGCTTCTGGGAACAGGCGTGTCCAAGCCCATCGCCGGAGACCTGCAAGCGCTCTTGGCTGCAGTTAACAAGGCGTTGGAATCAAAGCGAAAGAGAACGGTTCGGACGCGCTATGAGCAATGTGGGCCTCCCGCGGACCAGCCGCGGGCTCGCTCACCCCTACTGGTTGCCGTAGACGTGCCGAGCGGCCTCAACTGTGACACTGGGGCCGTAGACCCGGCTACCTTGACGGCTGATGTCACGCTGACCTTCGGATTTCCGAAGGTGGGGCAGTTTCTATTCCCTGGGACGAGCAAAGTAGGTCAACTTGTGGTGGCTGACATCGGCATTCCTGGCAAGCTGGCCAGGCATGTATCCCTGGAGGTGACTACTCCAGGCGCCGTGCGCGATGTCTTGCCTGCGCGTCCCCTGGACGCGCACAAGGGATCCTTTGGCAAGCTCATGGTGGTCGGCGGTTCTGTGAACTACACTGGCGCCCCATACCTGGCCGCTGCAGCAGCCATGCGCACGGGAGCCGGCCTGGTCACTCTGGGCATTGCAGAGCTGTTGCACGCGCCTCTGGCCGCCAAATTGACTGAGGCCACCTTCCTGCTGCTGCCGCACCATATGGGCGCTCTGGTTCCCGAGGCCGTGTCCCTGCTGCACGAACGCCTGGATGACTATGAGGCACTGCTTCTGGGCCCGGGATTGGGCCGGGACCCACTAACGGCCAGGTTTGTGACGCGTGTGCTCGGCCTGCCGGCCAGTGAGGCGCATTCACGTCTCGGCTTCGTGGGCGCGACAGCTGAGTCCCAGGCGGTGGCAAGGCGCATGCCGCCCGTCGTGATTGACGCCGATGCCCTGAATGCGCTGGCGGACGCCCAGAGCTGGGAGTTGGCGCCACAGATGCTTGCAGTGCTGACACCGCACCCGGGCGAGATGGCACGCTTGCTTCACATCTCGACAGCAGACGTGAATGCCGATCGCATCGGGGTGGCATGCCGTGCAGCGCAACAGTGGCGCGTCGTGGTCGTGCTCAAGGGAGCTCACACTGTCATCGCGGCCCCAGACGGCCGTGCGCGGGTGAATCCGTTTGCCACCCCTGCCCTGGCCACAGCCGGGACGGGTGACGTGCTGGCGGGCGTGATCGCAAGCCTCCTGGCGCAGGGCCTCGCGCCTTTTGACGCGGCGACGGCCGGAGCCTACTTGCACGGCCTGGCCGGGCAGATGGTCGCCGACGAAATTGGTGCTGCCGGTGCGGTGGCTGGCGACTTGCTGGAGAGGTTGCCTGTCTGTCTGCGACGTTTGGCCAGCGGATCATGATCGGGACAACACTGCTACAAGGGGGTGGCGCGCATCTGATGACGCCGGCCGTGGCAATTCTCGGGCACATTCGCCAACGCGGGGTGGCAGGACATACATGCCCATAGAGCTGTACATAGACGACATCGTGCGATTGCGCAAGGTGCATCCCTGTGGAAGCTACGAATGGCGCATCGTGCGACTGGGCGCGGACATTGGCCTGAAATGCCAGGGTTGTGGGCGCCGCATTCTGCTGCCGCGCAGCGTGCTCGAGCGCCGGCTCAAGGCTTTCGTTGCGCGCGGCAGTGCATCTGCCCCTGTTCGCGAACCACTGTCCCAGGACGATAGCCCTGCATGAACACCTGCCCAGAGCCAAACTCTTCGGCACAGAACGGCATTTCGGGCATCTTCCGGTACCGCAACTTCCGCTTGCTCTGCATTTCGCAAATTTTCGGTCAGTCTGCTCAGTATGCCATCCTGTTCGTGCAGACCCTGATGGTGGAGGGGCTAACGCGCTCCAGTGGACTGACCGGCATCATGGTGGTGATGTACTACCTGCCAGCCATTCTCTTCGGCTTGCTGTCGGGCATCGTGATTGACCGCTACCGGAAGAAGAGCATCCTGCTGTTCTGTAACATTAGCCGCACGTTCGTTGTGGCTGCCTTTGTCTTCTTTCACCGTTACACGACAGGTGCTGGATTCCTGACCGCGGTCTACGCCCTGAGCTTCATCCTCTCCACCATCGGACAGCTCTCAGATCCGGCCGAGGCGGCCACGGTGCCATTGCTGCTCCCTGCCGACCAGCTCCTGACCGCCAACTCGCTCTTCCACCTCCTCTTCAACGTAGCCCAGGTGATCGGTCTGCTGTTCATGGCGCCTGTCTCTGTGAAGCTTGGGGGCGTAGATGGGGGTTTTGTCGTGATTGCGTTAGCCTATCTGATCACATCGGTCCTGATCTGGTTCGTGTCCGTGAACGAACCACGGCGGGAACGACAAACCGATCTCAATATCCTGCCCCAGCTCTGGCAGGAGCTCAAAGAGGGCTGGAGCTTCATCGCCGGCAGCCACTCGGTCTTCGTAGCGATCTCCCAGCACGCCTTGGTCACGATGCTCACCATGATCTTGGCCACACTGACACCGGGCTTCACCGCACGCGTCCTGCACATGCCACCTGCAGATGCCGTCTACATCCTTTTCTCTGTGGCGGTAGGCATGGTGGGCGTGACGGTCTGGACCAGTCGGGCCGGGCACCGTTTCCCGCGCGAGTCGTTGGTGGGAGTCGGTTTCCTGACCACCACGGTTTCATTCTTGGGCTTTGCTTTCATCTCCTGGAGTGGCGAAAACGCCAGTGGCATGGCAGCTGCGCCCCCCGCCCTGGTGACCCTGCAGGTGATTCTCATGGCCCTGTTGCTGGGCATAGGCATGACCCTGGCCGTCATCCCCGCGCAGACGATTGTGCAAGAACGCACGCCTCATGCCGTCCGGGGGCGTGTCATGGCCGCGCAGTTCATCTTCATCAACCTGGTTGGGCTGATCCCCATGTTAGTCATCAGCAACTTGGCCGACCTGGTTGGCATCCCCAAAGTCATGTCAGGATTGGCAGTGCTGACGCTGATCAGTTCGCTGCTCAGCTTTCGTCTGCGCCGAACTCTACAAGGCGTTTAGGCCATGTGGTCCCTGGATGACACCATCGCGGCCGTATCCACGCCCATGGGCGAGGGCGGTATTGGTATCGTCCGCCTGAGCGGATCTCAGGCGCTTGCCATCCTACAGAAGGTCTTCAGGCCAGCTTCCAGGGGAGCATCCACCCTGGAATCGCATCGCTTCTACTACGGGCATGTGGTGGATCCGGAAAGCACTGACCCAGTAGACGAAGTGCTGGCCGTGTGGATGGGCGCTCCGCGCACCTATACGCGCCAGGATGTCGTCGAAATCCATTGCCACGGTGGAATCGTTCCCTTGCGTCAGACTCTTGAGCTGCTCTTGCGCAGCGGAGCACGCCTGGCGCAACCGGGCGAGTTCACGCTACGGGCATTCCTGAATGGGCGCGTGGACCTAGCTCAGGCAGAGGCAGTGCTGGACATCGTGCGGGCCAAGACGGAGGTCAGCCTGCGAGTAGCCCTTGAGCAACTGGACGGACGCATCTCTGCCCAGGTCAGAGCAATCCGCTCCACACTCGTGGCGTTGCTCGCACATCTGGAAGCTTCGCTGGACTTCCCTGAGGACGAGATCCCGTCGCTCGACGTGTCCACGGCCCTGACACAGGCCCACACGCGGCTCGCGGCGTTGTTGTCCCAGGCCGGCCAGGGCCAAATCTACCGGCAGGGCGTACGCACGGCAATCGTCGGTCGCCCCAACGTGGGCAAGTCCAGCTTGCTGAACGCCCTGCTCGGAAGGGACCGGGCGATTGTCTCCCCCACTCCCGGCACTACGCGCGACACGGTCGAAGAAAGCCTGAACTTGCGTGGCGTTCCGCTTTGCCTGGTAGACACGGCCGGGATCAAGGCCAGCGCCGACCCCATTGAGGTATTGGGAATCCAGCGTAGCCACCAGGCTCTGACGCAGGCCGACCTGGTGCTACTGGTGTTGGATGGAAGTGAGGCTTTGCAGCAGGAAGATCTCGAGATTGCCGGCCTGCTGGGGAACCATACCGTCATTGTGACCGTCAACAAGATGGACCTGCCACGTGTCGCTGACGCGGACAGCGTCTTGCCCAACGCCAGGCATATCCAAACATGCGCACTGACCGGAGCAGGCCTGCCCGACCTCGAAAACGCAATAGTTGAGTGCGTTTTCTCCGGGCAGGTGCAGACGTCCGATGCACCACTCGTCAGCAATCCCAGGCATTGCCAAGCCCTGCGCCGCGCACTGGACAGCGTCACTCTGGCTCAGAACGCCTGGCAGGAGCGCAGCGAGCCAGAGCTGGTGGTCGTCGAGTTGAGGGCAGCGGCCAACGCGCTCGGCGAGATCACGGGGGAGAGCGCAGGCGAGGACGTGCTGGAGGCCATCTTCAGCAGCTTCTGCATCGGGAAGTGAGGGCCAAGCGCAGTCTGCCAGTCGTTGACGAGACTGCGACGACAAGCCTTGGATCCAGGCGCTGTCTCGCAAAGCGCTGGCAGCCCACGACGGACCCAATCGCCGGCGCTGGCGCAGAGCCTGTCGGGCAGCAATGAGGGCTTGCCAGTATCCCACCGTTTCCGGTATACTCCCCTTGGGTCCAGCGGAGGCGCATCAACGTCTTGAAAGCAGCTATTGTTTGCTCCTGGCTAAATCAATACGGAGGAGCCGAACGGGTGCTGGAAGTGGTGCATGCCCTATACCCAGAGGCGCCCGTCTTCACTTCCATCTTTCGCCCCGAGGCCCTGCCGGCAGCGTATCGGGACTGGGATGTGCGGCCATCCCCACTGAACCAGTTGCCCAGGGCAAACAGGCACCATCAATGGCTGTTGCCTCTGTACGCTTACACCTTCGAGCACATGGATCTTTCAGGCTACGACCTGGTGCTCAGCGTCACCAGCGCCTTTGCGCACGGCGTGCACACCAGCCCGCACGCCGCGCACATCTGCTACTGCCTGACCCCTGCACGCTTCTTGTGGGATTATGACGCTTACGTAGCACGAGAGAACCTCGGGCGCGCCGTGCGCGTCGTGCTGCCATTGCTGATACGCAGCCTGCGGCGCTGGGATCGTCAGGTCGCTGAGCGGGTGACAGAGTTCGTGGGCATCTCCAAGGTGGTGCAACAGCGCATATTGCAGGTCTACGGGCGCGATGCAGAGGTCATCTATCCTCCCACAGATGTGCAGCGCTTCCGGCCATCGCTGCAGCATGCAGACTACTTTCTTATCATGTCCAGACTTGTGCCCTACAAGCGCATTGACCTGGCCGTGCAAGCCCTTAGCCGCCTGGGTCTTCCGCTGGTCGTCATCGGCGAGGGGCGTGATCGGCCGGCTTTGGAGGCCATGGCTGCGCCCAACGTGCGCTTCCTTGGATGGGTAGACGATGCAGCGGCCGGCCTCTACATGGCGGGCTGTCGCGCCTTGATCTTTCCTGGGGAGGAGGACTTTGGCATTGCCCCGGTCGAGGCACAGGCTGCTGGGAGGCCCGTGATCGCCTATGCGGGCGGAGGCGCGCTCGAGACCATTGTCGAAGGTGTCACCGGACTGTTCTTTCGAGAGCAGACGCCCGAATCATTGGCCGATGCGATCACACGCTTCCGTGACCAAGATTTCGAGCCGCAGTTCATTCACCAGCATGCTTTGCGCTTCGACCGCTCGGAATTCGTGCGCAGGTTTCGAGAACTCGTACGCAGCAGGTACAATCAGTCGGCCTAGAAGGAGCCCGCCTCATGGAATTGCGTCAGTATTGGCAGATTGTTCGCCGCAGGTTGTGGGTTGTGGCCGCGCTGTTGCTGATCGTGGGCGTGGCCAGCTTGCTACTCCGTCCCTCGCGCGCACCTGCGTTCCAGACCAGCATGCGTTTCATGCTCGGCGTGCAACCAGAGACCAGGACCGGTGACTATTACACCTACGACAAGTACTACACCTGGCTCACTGCGGAGTACCTGGTGGACGACGTGGCAGAACTGGTGCGCAGTGGAGCCTTTGCGCAGTCGGTAAGCGACAAGCTGAAAAGCCAAGGCATCTCCATCCCGGTGGGGGTCATCCAGGGTTCGACGCAGTCAGGGCGCTTGCACCGCATCCTGACGGTGTCTATCACATGGGGCGACGCGGCACAACTCGCTCACATCGCCAACGCGGTAGCAGAGCTGCTGCCAGCTCAAATCGCCCGCCATCTCGCTTCAGTAGGACAGAGCGACGTGACTGCCAGTCTGATTGACCCGCCCGCCATCGGCGCGGTCGGCTCCAGCTTGAGGGACAAGCTGGACCTGCCCATCAGGCTGATCCTGGCGCTGCTGGCAGGGCTCGTGCTGGCCTTTGTGCTGGACTATTTGGATGAGAGCGTGCGATCTAGACAGGAAATCGAGTCCACGGGCTTACAGGTCGTGGCAGAGATTCCTGCGTTTCCCCGTTCAATCAGATGGGCTGGGCGGCGCGCACCCTAGCCCGGTGAGGGCGCAACCGGCAGGGATTCTTCAGCGGGCGGGTGGCGCAGATAGCACAAGAAACCGGATTTCTGCTCTTAACGGGGGGCGTTCGCAGCGGCTCGGGGCAATTGCCCGAACCATCCGGCTATGCTACAATAGGTGCGTTGTCCTGGTGAGCTTGGCACGACGTACCCCTCCGAGGAGGCTGGCTTGGACCTGAAAGACTATGTGAGGGTTCTTCAGAAACGCGGGTGGATCATCTTGCTGGTGGCGGCGGTTACCGCCGTCGCCACGTTTGCCTTCTGCAAACTGCAGACAGTGACCTACCGCTCGAGCATCCAATTGAACGTGATCCCGGCGCGCCTGGACTGGGGACTGCAGCAGACCATCAAAGGCCTCATGCGCAACTACAGCGGCCAGATCAAGTCGCGCACACTAGTGGAGTCGGTAGTAAACCGGCAGCAACTCGACATGAGCGTGGATGACGTCTTGCGCAAAATGACCGTGAGCCCGATCGAATCGGACTTTATCATTCAGATCGACGTGGACGACATTGACGCCACACGCGCGCAGGTGATCGCTCAGGCAGCGGCCGAGATCTTTGTGGAAGACATACGCGTCTACATGTTGGAGCAGGACAAGAGCGACCGGGTGGACGTGACCATTCGTGACCCGGCCAGCGCCGGTTACGTCTACTGGCCCAAGACCGGTCTGCTTACGCTGGCTGGTGGGCTGTTTGGCTTGTTGTCGGGTGCACTGGCAGTGATCGGTCTGGAGATGCTGGCATCCGACATCATCCGCGATCAGCGCGACCTGGAGCGCCGCACAGGCCTCAGCACAATCGGCTCCATACCCAGACAGCCCGTGAAGTCATAGTAGCGCTGGAAACCGGGCCCATCAGCCAAGCACCGCTGAACGTTACTTCGATGCAGCCGCGATTGGCCATGGATCATTCACTATAGCCATTTAAGTGTTCATTTTCTTGTGGAGGTCCAAGCACATGACCGAAACATCCAAAACCGCACTCAGCGATCTGCTCGTCACCGTCACCAGCCCTCGGTCGCCGGCCAGCGAGGCGTACCGTACTCTCCGCACCAACCTGCAGTTCATCAGCCCGGACAAACCCCTGCACGCGCTGATGATCACGTCGCCCGGCCCCGAGGAGGGCAAGTCCACCATGCTCGCCAACCTGGCGGTGGCCATGGCGCAGGGAGAGAAGAAGGTCATACTGGTGGACTGTGATCTGCGCCGGCCCAGCCTGCACAAGCTGTTTGGCCTGGCCCATAAGCGCGGCCTCACCACCATGATGGTGGACGACAAGGCCCTGGCTGATCCACCGCTGCAGGATACGGGCGTGGCCGGGCTGCGGTTGTTGGCCAGTGGCGAGCTGCCGCCCAGCCCCTCCGATCTGCTGGGCTCGCAACGCATGGATCGCGTATTGGCGATGCTGCGCGAGCGAGCCGACGTGGTGCTGCTCGATGCGCCGCCGGTACTGGCAGCCAGCGACGCTGCCATTCTGGCTACGAAGGTGGACGGCGTGCTTCTGGTCGTGGCGGCCGGACAGACCAAGCGAGACGGCGTGCAAGCTGCCAAAGCCAAGCTGGAGAAGGTGAACGCGCGCGTGCTTGGGGCCGTATTGACCAACATGCCTCTGGACGCCAGCCTGCAACGCTACTACTATGCCAAGGAAGAGGACGCACAATGAAAGGCTTGATCCTGAGCGGAGGCAAAGGCACGCGTCTGTATCCCCTGACCTACACATGCGCCAAGCAGCTTGTGCCGGTGGCCAACAAGCCCGTGCTCTTCCGCGTGATCGAGTCCATCAAGGACGCAGGCATTCAGGAGATTGGCGTGGTGGTGGGCGACACCGCCCCGGAAATCCGGGAGGCCGTCGGCGATGGCTCGCGCTGGGACGTCAAGATCACGTACATTCCTCAGGAGGCGCCACTGGGCCTGGCCCACGCCGTCAAGATCTCCGAAGGCTTCCTGGGCCAGGAGCGCTTTGTGATGTTCCTCGGTGACAACGTCATCCAGGGCGGCATCTCTGGCTTGATTCGCCAGTTCGAGAACTCGGACTGTAACGCTCAGATCGTGCTCACCAAGGTAGCGAACCCGCAGCAGTACGGAGTAGCCGTGCTCAAGAACGGCACCATCGTGCGCTTGATCGAGAAGCCGCGCGACCCGCCAAGCGACTTGGCCCTGGTAGGCATCTACATGTTCGACCACAGCGTGTTTCAGGCGGTCAACAACATCAAGCCGTCCTGGCGTAACGAGCTTGAGATCACCGATGCCATCCAGTACCTGGTGGATCATGGCGCGACGGTCCGGCCATACGTGCATACCGGCTGGTGGATCGACACGGGCGCGCCCGGTGACATGCTGGACGCCAACCGCCTGGTCCTGGACGAGATGGAGCCCAAGGTCGAGGGCTATGTAGATCGCGCCTCCAAGCTCATCGGCAAGGTCATCGTGCAAAAGGGCGCGGAGGTGATCGGCAGCGTGGTCCGCGGCCCTGCCATCATCGGGGAGGAAACGCGCATCCTCAACGCCTACATCGGTCCCTTCACCTCGGTCTACCACCACGTCCTGGTGGAAAGAAGCGAGATCGAACATTCCATCGTGCTGGAGCACAGCCGCATTGTGGACATCTCCCAGCGCATCGAGAACAGTCTGATCGGCCGCAACGTGGAAATCGTGCGTTCTCCACTGTTGCCCAAAGCCTTCAAGATGACGCTTGGTGACAACAGCAAGGTGGGGCTGCTGTGAGAAAGATCAAGAAATCGGGTTTCTGAGAGAAACCCGATTTCTGAGAGAAGACGGGTTTCCTGCAAAACCCGTGTTCTAGAAGGTTGGTTTGCGTGCGAACGACGCTAGTTTGCCCGGGCATCACGGGCAAAGGCTTCAACAGCCTGGGACAGGGCATGGACTCGGGCTGGATCAGTCACGGGCTTGCCATTCTGGCCGCCTGCGCCAAGGCCAAGGGCTTCGAGGTCGACCTGCTGGACCTGCGCGCCCTGCGCGATTGGGAGCATTTCCGCTCCGAGCTGTCGGCGCGCCAGCCCGACGTAGTCGGCGTCAGCATGATGAGCGCGGACTATAACCCAGCCATGCAATGCCTGAGCCATGTGCGCGAACTGCTACCTCAGGCGGTGACCATCGTCGGCGGGCCGCACCCCACGCTGATGCTCGACGAGGTCAAAGACGAACCGGCCATCGACCACGTCTTCCTGGGCGAGGCCGAGATCACTCTGCCTGCCTTCCTGGAGCAGTTGCAGCGCGGCGAGAAACCGCCGCGCGTGATTCCACCCATCCAGCCCGACCTGGACGCCATCCCCTTTGCCGACCACGAGTTCTTTCTGCAAGAGTGGCGCAAGTGGGGCTACGCATTGGATTCGCCCGAAGCTCCGTTCGTCCCCGAACTGCCGCCGCCGTTCGTGACCATCATCGCCGGACGGGGGTGCATCTACAATTGCAGCTATTGCCAGCCCGCCGAGCGCATCATTTTCGGACGGAAGGTGCGCCGCCGCAGCGTCCCCAACGTGCTGGCCGAGCTGACACAGTTGCGCGAACATTACCACTTCAAAAGCTTCATGTTCCACGACGACTGCCTCACCGAGGACCGCGAGTGGGTGATGCAATTCTGTGAAGCCTACCGCGCAGCCGGATTCGCACAACCCTTTTTCTGCCAGAGCCGCGCCGACATCATCGTCAAGAACGAGGACATGGTGCGGTTGATGGCCGAAGTGGGACTGAAAGGTTACCTGATCGGCTTTGAGAGCGGCAGCGACCGCGTGCTCAAGTTCATTCGCAAGGGCACCAAGCGCTGGCACAACCTGGAGGCGGCGCGCATCTGTAAGAAGTACGGCATCTCCATCTGGGCCAATTACATGCTGGGCCTGCCCACCGAGACCCAGGAAGAGGTCATGCAGACCGTCTCCATGCTCAAGCAGATCGACCCGGATTATTACAGCCCGGCCTTTTACACGCCGCATCCGGGCAGCGACCTGTATACTTACTGCGTGCAGAACGACCTGTCGCTAATCCAGAGCCACGACTCGTACCGCCGCAACCCGGACGAGGCCAAGATCAAGGGCGTGGACTATGGCTGGCTGGCCGGAGCGCTGGCCGAATCGCAGCGGCGCACCTGGCCCAACCGCATGAAGCGCCAGGCGCGCTACTATTGGAAGCGCTACGCGCAGCCGAAAAAGATCGCGCGCAAACTGAGGTCGTGGGCCGGTGGCTGAGGGTTTGCAGTTGGCAGTTTGCAGTATGCAGTATGTGTCTGGCGGCGAGCAATCGGCAATACGGTTCCCGACTGCCTACTGACAACTGCCAACTGAGAACACAAAACTTCAGAGGAGCATGCTTTGCGTAATCTCTTCATCGCCGGCGGCGCCGGCTTCATCGGCAGCAACTTTGCCCGCCACATCCTGAACAAGTACCCGGACTATCACGTGCTGGTGTACGACAAGCTCACCTACGCCGGCAACCTGGACAACCTGCGTGACCTCGAAGGGAATCCGCGCTACGCCTTTGTGCACGGGGACATCTGCGATGCCGAGGGCGTGGCCAAGGCCATTCGCGAGCAGCGCGTGGATACCATCATCAACTTTGCCGCCGAGACGCACGTGGATCGCTCCATCATGGACCCCGACGCCTTCATCCAGACCGACGTCTATGGAACCTACGTGCTGCTGGAGGCTGCCCGCAAGTTCAAGCTCGAACGCTATCACCAGGTGTCGACCGACGAGGTCTACGGCCACGTGCCGGGCGATCACCGTTCTGTGGAGACGGATGCGCTGGTTCCGCGCAGCCCCTACGCCGCCAGCAAGGCCGGCGGCGACCTAATGACCCTTGCCTACTATGTCACGCACGGCTTGCCTGCCACTCTGACCCGCGGCGCCAACAACGTCGGTCCCTACCAGTACCCGGAAAAGGTGCTGCCGGTGTTTGTCACCAACGCCATTGACGACCTGCCGCTGCCCGTCTATGGCGACGGCAAGCAGCGCCGCGACTACCAGTACGTGCTCGACCATTGCGAGGCGCTGGACCTGGTGCTCCACCAGGGTAAGCTCGGCGAGGTATACAACGTGGGCACTGGAACCGAGATGGAGAACCTGGCTATGGTGGAGATTCTGCTGGATGAGCTGGGCAAACCGCGCAGCCTGATCCAGCACGTCACCGACCGTCCTGGCCATGACCGGCGCTACTGCCTGAACGTGGACAAGCTCAAGTCGCTGGGCTGGCAGCCGCGCTACAGCCACGAACAGGCCATCCGTGCCACCGCGCGCTGGTACGCGGCCAATCAGGACTGGTGGCGCAAGATCAAGTCCGGCGAGCGCTACCGGGAGTACTACCAACAGAATTATGGACAGCGCCAGGTGCTCAAACCCTGAGGCCTCCTTGGACAGGGTTTGACAAAACCGTGCACCTGTGATAGCATAGCCCCGCTCTCAAACTGAATACACGATTGCGAACTCTTATCCAGAGGGGTGGAGGGACCGGCCCGTTGAAGCCCCGGCAACCAAGGTAGTCAAGTAGTCCGCTTGTCGCCGATCCGTTGGTCGGACAGTGGACGAGCAGACTGGGAATCACTGGACTAGCTATGGTGCCAAATCCGGCAGATCTCGCCCGCACGCGCGGCAGGCGATGTCGTCTGGAAGATGAGAGGGAAGCGAATGCCTTCTCTCCCATCGGGAGAGAATTTTTTGTGCAGTGCACTGGGCTCTTCGCCAACCATGTGGAGACGTAGGGCTACACTGGGCAGTTTGTGCTTGTTTCGGGGCGGCTGCCAGCCCGGGGGCTGAGGTGCGAACGGTATACTGGGAAAACAACACCGTCAAGATGATTGACCAACTGCGCCTGCCGCAGGAGTTGGTCATCTTGGAGTGCAGCGACTACCGCGGCGTGGCCGAGGCGATCAAGAGCATGCAGATCCGAGGCGCTCCCGCCATCGGCGCCGCTGCCGCATTCGGCCTGGCGCTTGCGGCGGTGCACTGCGACAGCAACTCGCGCGCCGAGGTGATTGCCGAGTTCTCGCGCGCAGCCGAAGTGCTGGGCCAGACGCGTCCCACGGCGGTGAATCTATTCTGGGCCATCAAGCGCATGTGCGCTGTGGCTTACGACCGGCGTTGGACGACCAAACGCCAGTTGGTGGAAGCCGTCGTGCAGGAGGCACAGCGCATCGCCGACGAGGACGTGGCCACCAACCAGCGCATCGGAGCGCACGGCGCCGTGCTCCTCGAGGACGGCGACAACGTGCTCACCCACTGCAACACGGGCGCGCTCGCCACGGTAGACTGGGGCACGGCTTTGGGAGTGGTGCGCACCGCGCACGAACAGGGCAAGCACATTCACGTCTGGGTCGATGAGACGCGTCCCTATCTGCAGGGAGCGCGACTGACCGCCTGGGAACTGCAGCAGCTCGGCATTCCCTGCACGCTGATCACCGACAACATGGCTGGGCATTTTATGTCACGCGAAAAGGTCAGCATCGTGCTGCTGGGAGCTGACCGCATCGCGGCCAACGGCGACGTGGCCAACAAGATCGGCACCTATTCGCTCTCCGTCCTGGCGCGCGAGAATGGGGTCCCCTTCTACTCCGTAGCTCCCACCTCGACCGTAGATCTGAGCGTGGCCAGTGGCGCGGACATTGTGATTGAGGAACGCAGCCCGCTTGAGGTGACTCACATCCGCGGGCAGTCCGTCACCGCTGAAGGGGTGCATGCGGCGCACCCCGCTTTTGACGTGACGCCACACCGCTTCATCACTGGAATCGTGACCGAAGAAGGCATCGTTTACCCCCCGTTCAAGGTGGGACTCGAGCGCGCTCTCCAGCCAAAGGAGAAGTAGGCATGGCTGACAAGTTCAATCCTGCATGGCTGCCCATGACCGTGGGGAGCTTGCCGCTCACCAGCGTTGCCGAGGCCTGGGCGTGGACGCTCCAGTATACGCCCGAGTTGCCCGTCTGGCCGCAGTTGCCCAAGCGCTCCTACCTGGAGAACATGTACGCTCAATTCTCGGAGGGCTTTCCGGGCGTGGTTGTGGATCTGGAAGCCGAACGTACCTTTGTGGACCGAACACGTGACCTGGACCGGGATATGGAACGGCTGTACATGTCCTACCTGCAGAACGATCTGGAATACGGTGCTCTCAGCCCCGAGTACGCCGCTGCACTGCATCATCTGCTGCAGACCCCGGGTCTGTTGCCGGCTCCGCCTTTGGCCATCAAGGGACAGGTCACCGGGCCCATCAGTTGGGGCCTTACGGTCGTGGATCAGGACCGCCGTCCCCTGCTGTACGACGAGGTTATGGCCGACGCTATCGGTAAGCATCTGCGGCTCAAGGCGGCATGGCAGGAACGCACGCTGCGCCCCTTTGCGCCGCGGACGATCATGTTCGTGGATGAGCCATACATGAGCTCATACGGTTCGGGCTTTGTCTCACTGAACCGGGAGCAGGTATTAGCCCTGCTGGAGGAAGTGTTCGCAGGCATCTCTGACCTCAAGGGCGTGCACTGCTGCGGTAACACGGATTGGTCTGTGCTCTTGAGCACGTCGGTGGACATCCTAAGCCTCGATGCTTACACCTATGCCGAATCGCTGGCGCTCTATCCCGAGGCACTCGCAGCCTTCCTGGAGCGCGGTGGCATCATCGCCTGGGGCATCGTTCCCTCTGGTGTGGAGGCCATGAGCGAGACGGCAGAAGATCTGGTGACCCGACTGCACGGAGCATTGGAACTTCTGGTGAACAAGGGCATCGCCATGGATCGGCTGCTTGCGAGTGGCCTCATCACGCCCTCCTGTGGCACGGGCTCTTTGGAGCCATCGGTATCCGAACGTGTGCTGGCGCTCACGGCAGAGGTCTCGGCCTTGATGCGCAGACGCTACATCGCAGCCTGATCATTGGGAGAGAGAACTTGAGCATACTCGTTGTCGGTTCGGTCGCACTGGATTCCATCCAGACTCCTTTTGGCAAAGTCGAGGACGCCCTGGGCGGTTCGGCCACGTACTTTTCGGCCGCCGCGCGTCTGTATGACCAGGTAAACCTGGTCGCCGTTGTGGGCAGCGACTTTCCACAACAGCACATCGATTTCTTCAGAGAGCGACAGGTGAACATCGAGGGCCTGCAAATCGCGGAGGGCAAGACCTTCCGCTGGAGCGGCCGCTACGACTATGACCTAAACATCGCTGAGACACTGGACACCCAACTGAACGTGTTTGCCGACTTTCACCCGCAACTGCCCGAAAGCTATCGAGACGCAGAGTACGTCTTCCTGGCCAACATCGACCCGGTCCTGCAGTTGGAGGTGCTGGAGCAGATCCGAAAGCCGCGCTTGACCGTGCTGGACACCATGAACTACTGGATCAACTACCGTAAGGAAATGCTCACCAAGGCCATGTCTGCGGTGGACATCGTGCTCCTGAATGAGGCTGAAGCGCGCCAGTACGCCAAGACGTTTAGTCTGATCCGTGCCGCGCGCAAGATTCTGAGCCTGGGGCCCAAGGCCCTGGTGGTGAAAAAGGGCGAGTACGGGGCGGTCATGTTCGCCAACGGCGGCGTGCCCACCCATCGCTATTTCTACGCTCCCGCCTATCCGTTGGAGAAGATCCAGGATCCTACCGGAGCAGGCGACAGCTTTGCCGGTGGCTTCATCGGCTATCTGGCACAACAGGGCCACCCTACACACAGCGGCGAAACTGACAGCGCTGAGCACGCCATTCAGCGCGCCATCGTGCATGGCAGTGTCGTTGCCTCCTATACGGTCGAGGGCTTTGGCGTGGGACGCCTGAAGGAACTGACCACTGGCGACATCACGGCCCGCTATCGTGAGTTCAAGGATTTCACCAACTTTGAACCCACGTGCCCCTGGGTCGATCAATGCGAGCACATGAAAAGCAGCCAATAGCACGTGTCCGCGTGAATGCATATCCAATACACAAATGGAGGAAGAGGAATGAGGAACATCACAGTAGAGCGCCTGCACAAGACCCCTGTGGAGAAGCAGGCGGTTGAACTGGTTGAGCGCAAGGGCATCGGCCATCCCGACTCCATCTGCGACTCTATCATGGAGGCAACCTCGGTTGCGCTCTGCAGGCAATACCAGAAGACCTTCGGGCGCATCGTCCATCACAACATCGACAAGTGCCTGTTGGTGGCAGGCAAGACGTCACCGCATATCGGCGGAGGCAGCGTGGACGAACCCATGCGTCTGGTCTTCGGCGATCGTGCCATTTACGAGATCAACGGCAGAAAAGTGCCCGTAGGTGAGATCGCCATAGCCACGGCCGAAGAATGGCTGCACAAGAACCTGCGTTTCGTAGACCCGAAGCAGCATGTGGTCTTCCAGAACGAGATCAAGCCTGGCTCGCCCGAGTTGACGGACATCTTTGATCGCCAGGAGGTTGGCGCCAACGATACGTCCGCAGCCGTCGGATATGCGCCCTTTACTGACACCGAGCGTATCGTGCTGGCCACCGAGCACTACATCAACTCCAACGAGTTCAAGAGGCGCTACCCCGAGGCGGGCGAGGACATCAAGGTCATGGGCATGCGCCGCAAGCGCCATGTAACGCTGACCGTGGCCATGGCCTTCGTGGACCGCTTTGTGGAGAGCGAGAAGGGCTACTTTGCCCGCAAGGAGGAGATGCGGGCCGCCATCGAGACCTTTGTGCGCAAGCAGAACTGCCAGTTTGACAAGGTCACCATCGATCTGAACACCCTGGATGTGGAGGGTCGAGGTGAGGACGGCATGTATCTGACGGTACTGGGCACTTCCGCGGAGGGTGGTGACTGCGGCCAGGTGGGCCGTGGCAACAAAGTTAACGGCGTGATTGCATTGAACCGACCGATGGGCACTGAAGCCGCGGCCGGCAAGAACCCCGTTGCGCATGTGGGCAAGATCTACACCCTTCTCACGCACCAAATCGCTGGCAAGATCTACAACGAAGTCCCCGGCCTCACAGAGGTGTACGTATGGCTGTGCAGTCAAATCGGGCAGCCCATCGACAAACCGTTGATCGCTTCTGCGCAACTGGTGCTGCAGCCTGGGGCCAAGCTGAGCGACTTGCGCCAGCCCGTAGAAAACATCCTGGAACGTGAACTAGCGGAGATCTATGGCTTCACCAAGCGTTTGGCCAAGGGTGAATTCTCCGTGGTATGATCGTCAGAAACCCATTCTGTGGCAGAAAGTGGGTTTCTCGGGAAGACTCGTCGAGAACTACAAGGAGCAAAATGGCCAAGAAGAAGTACGATGTGAGAGATGTGTCTCTGGCCGAGAAGGGCAAGAAGCGCATTCTGTGGGCCGAGCAGGAGATGCCGGTTTTGCGCCTGATCCGGGCGCGCTTTGCCAAAGAAAGGCCGTTGAAGAGCGTGCGCATCTCGGCTTGTCTGCACGTGACCACCGAGACTGCAAACCTCTTGCACACGCTGAAGACTGGCGGCGCGGACGTGGTAGTATGCGCGTCCAACCCCTTATCCACCCAGGATGATGTGTCGGCTTCCCTGGTGGCTGACTGGGGTATCCCGGCCTTTGCCATCAAGGGCGAAGACCACCAGACTTACTATCAACACATCAAGTCCGCACTGGCGCACGCACCGCAGATTACCATGGACGACGGCGCCGATCTGGTGTCCACACTGCACAAGGAACGCGCTGACTTGATCGAAGGCGTTCTTGGCGGCACAGAAGAGACCACCACAGGCGTGATCCGTTTGCGCGCCATGGCCGCTGATGGGCTCTTGCCCTATCCTATCGTGGCTGTGAACGACGCCATGACCAAGCACCTCTTTGACAACCGCTACGGCACAGGGCAATCGACCATCGATGGCATCGTGCGGGCCACCAACATCCTCCTGGCTGGCAGGAATGTGGTGGTGGCTGGATACGGTTGGTGCAGCCGCGGCATCGCTGCACGCGCGCGTGGCATGGGCGCTCAGGTGATCATCACCGAAGTGGACCCGCTGCGCGCCTTGGAGGCGGTCATGGACGGCTACCGCGTCATGCCCATGCTGGAAGCAGCTCGCATCGGCGGCGTGTTTGTGACTGCAACTGGCGGCATGCACGAGATAGACAAAAAGCACATGGACGTCATGCCCAGCGGAGCAATCCTGGCCAACTCGGGGCACTTTAACGTCGAGATCAACATCCCGGCACTGGAGGCCATGGCTGTCGAGAAGCAGCGCGTGCGCGACTTTGTGGACCAGTACACGCTGAGCGACGGCCGCAAGCTTTCGCTGCTGGGCGAAGGACGCTTGATCAACCTGGCGGCCGCTGAGGGCCACCCCGCAAGCGTCATGGACATGAGTTTCGCCAACCAGGCCCTGTGCGTGGAGTATATCGTCAAAAACGCCAGGAAGCTGAAGAAGCAGGTCTACAGCGTTCCGGAATCCATCGACAAAGAGGTCGCGCGCATCAAGCTGGAAGCGATGGGTATCCAGATCGACACGCTCACGCCAGAACAGAAAAAGTACCTGGAGTCCTGGGAAGAGGGTACCTAGAACAGGCACACAGCCGTGCCTGCGGCAGCGCCAAGTCGTCGCCATTGCCGGGTTCTCTGCCCCGAGGGGCAGAGAACCCGGTTTCTTGCCCAGTCAGTTTTACTTTTGGTCGGGCGTGGGCTATAATTGTCAGCCATGCGGCGACCTGGACACGCAGGCAGCTGTCTGTTGGCCCACCGTTGAGGTCTTCCCCCGGAGGCGGATTCTGAGAGCACTCATCACCGGTATCGGCGGATTTGCAGGCAGTCACCTGGCAGAATTCCTACTGCAAAACACAGATTGGGAGGTCCTGGGGCTGGACCTGGTGCAAGGCCACGCAGCCAACTTGGGCCGACGCGTTACGCTGCGTACCGGCGACGTGCTCATGGACCTGTCTGCCCTGAAGGAGTTCTTTGCAGAGGCCAAGCCAGATTTCGTTTTCCATCTGGCAGCCCAGGCGCTGGTCCCGGCGGCCTGGTCTGATCCCTGGAGCACCCTGGAGAACAACATCCGTGGCCAGCTGTACGTACTGCTCGCGGCGCTGCACACAGGCACTTCCCCGCGCGTCTTGGTGATTGGATCTTCGGAGGAGTACGGGATAGTGCCTGCTGACGAACTGCCTATCCGCGAGACGCACCCATTGCGGCCCAACAACCCCTACGCAGTGAGCAAGGTTGCCCAGGACATGCTGGGCTACCAGTACTTTGCCAGTCACAGATTGCCGGCAGTGCGTGTGCGCCCGTTCAACCACATCGGACCTCGCCAGAGCCCGGCCTTTGTCGCTTCGGCCTTTGCCAAACAGATTGCCGAGGTGGAGGCAGGGCTACGCGAGCCAACCATTATGGTCGGCAACCTCGACGCGCGACGGGACTTGAGCGACGTTCGCGACATTGTGCGCGGCTACTACCTGGCCCTCGCGCAGGGTGAGCCCGGCGAGGTGTACAACCTCGGAGCTGAGCGGTCATATCCCATACGCCAGCTCCTGGACGGGCTGATCGCACAAAGCACGGTCAAGCCCACGGTCGGCTTCGATCCCCAACGGCTGCGTCCGTCCGATATGCCTGACGTGGTAGCCGACTGCAGCAAGATACGCGCTCGGACGGGCTGGCATGCTGAAATCCCGTGGGAACGTAGCCTGCAGGACATCCTGGATTACTGGCGCCGGCAGGTGCGCAAGCAAGCCGCCCCGTAGCGGCAAGGCCCAATAGATCTTCAAGGTGGTGACATGACAAGCAAGAAGGCGTTGATCACCGGCATCACGGGCCAGGATGGGTCATACCTGGCCGAGTTCTTGCTGGAAAAGGGCTATGAAGTCATCGGCATGGTGCGGCGCACCAGCACGGTGAATTTCCAGCGGATCGAGCACATTCAGGATCGTCTGACTCTGGTGCAGGGCGACCTGCTAGACCAGAGCTCTCTGGTAGATATCGTGCGCGAACACCGCCCCCAGGAAGTGTACAACCTGGCGGCACAGTCCTTCGTGCCCACCTCCTGGAAGCAACCGGTGCTGACGGGCGAGTTCACCGCGTTGGGCGTGACGCGCATGCTCGAGGCCGTGCGCATGGTGGACCCCAGCATCCACTTCTACCAGGCCAGTTCCAGCGAGATATTCGGCAAGGTACGCGAAGTCCCTCAGACTGAGAGGACGCCTTTCTACCCACGCAGCCCCTACGGCGTGGCCAAGGTATACGGACACTGGATTACCGTGAACTACCGCGAGAGCTATGACCTGTTCGCCTGCTCAGGCATTCTGTTCAACCATGAGTCGCCGCGGCGTGGATTGGAGTTCGTTACGCGCAAGGTCAGCTACGGAGTGGCCAAGATCAGACTCGGGCTGGCAAAGGACCTGCACCTGGGTAACCTTAACGCCCAACGTGACTGGGGATTCGCTGGCGATTATGTCCAGGCCATGTGGTTAATGCTGCAGCAAGAACACCCCGATGACTATGTGATCGCCAGCGGACAGACCCATGCAGTGCGAGAGTTGTGCGAGGTGGCCTTTTCGCACGTGGGCCTGAACTGGCAGGACTATGTGGTGGTGGATCCGCAATTCATCCGGCCCGCCGACGTGGAGCAGTTGGTCGGCGACTCCAGCAAGGCGCGCAAGGTCATCGGCTGGCAACCGGTGGTTTCCTTTCCCGAGTTGGTGCGCATCATGGTAGACGCGGACATGGCACTGCTCAAGAGGGAAAACGGGCTGTAGTAGTCAGGGAGGGTCAGGATGACAAACATAAAGTTTGGCACGGACGGGTGGCGAGCGACTATTGCCGAAGACTTTACTTTTGACAACGTGCGTATCTGCGCGCAGGCTGTGGCTCAGTGGCTGATGGACAAAGGAGCAGCCAACAAGGGTCTGGTCATTGGCTATGACACACGCTTCCGCTCCGAGGATTTTGCCATGGCGGTGGCGGAGGTGATGGCGGGGAACGGCATACGCGCCTATCTGTGTGATCGACCTGCCCCCACCCCCACGATTTCGTACGCCATCCTCGACCGGCATGCCGGCGGCGCCGTGATCATCACCTCCAGCCACAACCCTGCTCAATGGAGTGGCTTCAAGATCAAACCAGAATACGCGGGAAGCGCATCTCCCGAGATCATCGCCATCGTGGAGAAGAACATCACTGCCGTCCAGTCTGGACAAGCCCAGGTGAAGCGCATGGACCAAGCCGAGGCCCTGCGCCAGAACTCGATCGCGCCCTTTAACCCTGCACCCGCCTATCTGAAGCACATCACCTCCCTGCTTGATCTCGAGAGCATCAAGGCCGCTCAGATCACTGTCGTAGCGGACGCTATGTTCGGAGCCGGCATCGGCTACTTCCCCACTCTCCTGAACGGCGGCAACCTACGCCTGATCGAGATCAATCGCGAGCGCAACCCCCTCTTTCCCGGCATGCAGAATCCCGAGCCCATTGCCCACAATCTGGCTGCCTTGCGCGCGGCCATCGCCCAGAACCAGGCGCTCGTGGGGTTGGCCACGGATGGCGATGCAGATCGCATTGGCCTGATGGATGAGCAAGGAGAGTTCATCAACCAGTTGCAGGTGTATGCCCTGTTGCTGCTCTACCTGCTGGAGGTGCGCGGCCTGCGCGGTCCCATCGTCAAGACCGTCACGACTACGGCTATGGCTGTGAAACTAGCCAGGTTGTACGATATCCCGGTCTACGAGACTCAGGTGGGGTTCAAGTACGTGGGACCAAAGATGATGGAGACCGGAGCCATCATGGGAGGGGAGGAGAGCGGAGGCTTTGGGTTCAAGGGGCACATACCCGAGCGCGATGGTGTGCTGGCTGGCTTGTTCCTGCTTGACCTCATGATTCGGTTGAACAAGTCACCGTCCCAACTCATCGAGTACCTGTACTCCAAGGTGGGTGCGCACTATTACGATCGCATTGACATCGAACTTACGCCGGCGCTCCGGCAGTCCGCCCTGGCGCACGCCCAAAGCGCCCGACCCGAGCAGATCGCTGGACTGAAAGTGACCGGCATGGACACTCTCGACGGCTTCCGCTACATGCTTGAAGACGGCGGCTGGCTGTTGATCCGCTTCTCCGGCACCGAGCCACTCATGCGCATCTACACGGAGACCACCCAGAAGGACAAGGTGCAGGCTATCCTGGCCGATGGCAAGAGGGTCGTCGGCCTCGAGGAGTAGGCAGATCAGCCATGCTCGTCGATACTCACGCGCATCTGGACGCGCACGCTTTTGGCGCCGACCGCAATGAGGTGATCGAGCGTGCGTGGACCGCGGGACTCGGAGCAATCATCAGTGTGGGCGGGGACATCAAGTCCAGTCGCGAGGTTATCGCCCTGGCACAGGCACACCCCGGAGTGTATGCCACGGTCGGCATTCACCCACACGAAGCCTCCCACGCCGAGCTTAACGCCCTGCTGGAATTGGAACATCTGGCAGGCGACCGCGACGTTGTCGCCATAGGCGAGATCGGACTGGACTTTCACTACGACTTTTCGCCGCCGGCGGTGCAAGAGAAATGCTTCGTGGCGCAATTGGAGCTGGCGCGACGAGTGAACAAGCCAGTGGTGATCCACGATCGCGAGGCTCACGCCAAGACCCTCGCCATACTGCGGGATTGGTTGGGCACCACCCCAGGGCGGGCCGTCCCAGGTGTACTGCATTGCTTCTCTGGCGATCGTGACATGGCCGAGCAAGCCATGCAGATGGGATTCTACCTGTCTTTTGGAGGCCCAATTACCTTCAGAAATGCGCGCCGCCTGCAAGAGCTGGTGCGCGCTCTGCCCTTGGAGCGCATTCTAGTTGAGACGGACTGCCCCTACCTGGCGCCACACCCCCATCGTGGGAAACGCAACGAACCAGCTTACGTGCGCCTGGTCGCGCTCCAGCTCGCGGCACTCAAGGGGCTCAGCTTGGAAGAGGTTGCGTCGGTCACAACGGCCAATGCACAGCGCCTGTTCGGGTTGGGAACGCTTGAGCTTGTCAGGCCCTGGCTGGCGCGGCACGAGGAGTGAATGGACCTCTCCGTTGTCATCGTCAGCTGGAAGGTCAAGGCACTGCTGGAGCGCTGCCTGATCTCGGTACTGGCGAGCTGTCAGCACAGCGCGTTGAGCTGCGAAATCGTCGTAGTGGACAGCGGTTCAAGCGATGGCAGCCCGGAGATGGTACAGGAACGCTTTCCTGCGGTGCAACTGCTAGCCACTGGCGTCAACGTCGGGTTCACCAAAGGAAACAACTTGGGCGTGACCCGCAGCCATGGACGCTACATCCTGCTGCTCAACCCGGACACCGAGGTGCTCGGAGACGCGCTGCAAGCCATGTTGAACTGCATGGACAGGTATCCAGACATCGCCGTTGTGGGGCCGCGACTGCTGCGGCCCAGCGGGCAGGTCCAGTCCTCACGGCGCCGCTTCCCCACCCTGGCCACGGCATTTCTGGAAAGCACAATCCTCCAAGAGTGGTTCCCGCGTAACCGCGTGCTGGCCCGTTACTACATCCAGGACCGCCCCGACGACCAGGAACAGGACGTGGACTGGCTGGTGGGAGCTTGTCTCCTGCTGCGCAGGCAAGCCTGGGACCAGGTGGGGCCGCTGGACGAGGGCTTCTTCATGTACTCCGAGGAGCTCGATTGGTGCCGCCGCGCCAAGTCGGCCGGCTGGCGCGTTGTCTACGTGCCCTCGGCTAGCGTCGTGCATCATGAGGGCCAGAGCAGTGCCCAGGTGGTCCCGGCGCGCCACATCTATTTCCAGAGCAGCAAGGTTCTCTACTTCCACAAACACCACGGCTTGGTGGCCGGCGAAGCCCTGCGGCTGTTCCTCTTGGCCACGTACGTGTACCAGTTGTGCCGTGAAGCGGCCAAGTGGCTGGTGGGGCACAAGCGTGCCCTGCGTCGCGAGCGCATCACAGCCTATCAGCGTGTGTTGCGGTCTGGTCTGCGCAAGCACGGCGAGGCGCTGTGATGAGAATCTGTTTCATTAGTGGAGAGTATCCACCCATGCAGGGCGGTGTGGGGGATTACACGCGCGAATTGGGGCGCGCCTTGCGGCAACTGGAGCATGCAGTGCTTGCGATCACCTCCAGCAGAGCCTCATCTCCCCAGCCGCCGCACGCATCACAAGATGCGTTCGAGCCAGAGCTGCGTCCGGTGGTGGCATCCTGGAACTGGAGCAGTTGGGCATGCATTCTGAGAACGGCGCGAGAATGGCGTCCCGATGTGCTGCATGTCCAGTATCAGACGGCCGCATATGGCAGGCCCCCCGCCATCAACCTGCTGCCTTTGCGACTCCGCCGTGAGAAGAGCCGGCCCTGCACTGCGGTCACCTTCCACGACCTTCGTGTACCCTAC
>Ga0116202_10000256_pt1 | contig 28464 bp, 29 predicted proteins | sample LakKivw325mmetaG_FD_94479 | JGI IMG/M metagenome (GOLD analysis project Ga0116202, IMG submission 94479) | Anoxic lake water microbial communities from Lake Kivu, Rwanda to study Microbial Dark Matter (Phase II) - Lake Kivu water 325m metaG | ecosystem: Environmental > Aquatic > Freshwater >... | reverse complement strand
GTATAGTAAAGGGGAAATCGGCATTTCATTAAAAAACTTTATACCTGAATTTTTCATTTTTTGTCTCATCTCAACGACCTAAGTTCCAATGTTAACATCTGTGGGTCCTTACAGACGTGGAAAACCCACTTCCCCAACTGACCCCAGTTGTTGACTGCCGAGACCCACCGTTCGGCCGCCTGATGTTTGGCAAGATCCTGGTCGTCTTCATATCCCTTGATTTCCAGAATGAGTGTCACGCCAGCTTCCAACTGGACCAGAAAATGCGGAATGTCTTGATGATATTCCATTATCGCTGATTTCATTTCCTTGATAATTTGAATCAAAAGGACGTCTAAAAAGACGTCAACAGGACAGGAAATAATAAGGGGATAACCTTATTATTGGCTAACCCCTTGATTTTCTCTGGAGCCGATGCGCGGAATCGAACCGCGGACCTACTGATTACGAATCAGTTGCTCTACCGGCTGAGCTACATCGGCTTTCCCAACGTTTCTTTATGCGTGCGCTTGCGAAGGCCACATTTATCTTAACACGTTTCTCATGTCAAGACCTTAAGATCGAAAATCCGTACCGAGTTACCTTACTTTGCCTTGACTTTCAAAATGCGTTTGGTATGATTCATCAAAATTCAAGGGGGAGCGCCTATGAACGAGCGACTGAAAAAAATCTTATCAATAACACCCCTCAAAATAACTATTGTCATCATCTTCATCTCCCTTATCTTGTTTTTCATAGATGTCCGTTTTCTTAGATTCATGGAATTGAAGGCCCTTGATTTAAGAATGGTCTCCAGGGGCAACCTTCCGTCGAGCGGAGAAGTCGTCATCGCGACCATTGATGAAAAGAGTCTAAGCGAATTGGGACGATGGCCGTGGCCGAGAACGCACATTGCCAGACTTGTAGACAAATTAAAGCAATACAAGGCCAAAGCCGTGGGATTTGATATTGTGTTTTCCGAACCCGATGAAAACTCGAGCATCAAAACCATAGCAGAGCTTTCAAATGATGTTAAAAGGTCGGGCATACAGGATAAAAGGATACAAAAGCTTCTCAGTGCGAAAAAGATGTCTGCCGACACCGATGCGATTCTGGCCAGATCCATCGTCCGGGCGAAGAATGTTACCCTTGGCTATTTCTTTCATCTTACCGCGAAAGATGTAGCCCATGTCAGCAAGAAGGAAATAGACACGGCCGCGGAAAATATCTCCAATTCCAGGTACCAGATGATCCGGGAGGCGGCAAAGCCCGATGAATATACCCTCATCCATGCGTATTCGGCAGCCGCAAATCTCAAACGCCTGTCCGGGGCAGCGGAAAACGCAGGTTATTTCAATGCATTTCCCGACACGGACGGAACGCTCCGATGGTCGCCTCTGATGATCAAATTCCAGGATAACTACTACGCGCCCCTGTCCATATCCCTGCTCCTGCAATATCTGGACTGGCCCATGCTGTCATTAAACCTGAACGATTTTGGTGTTGAAGGAATCAGGCTGGGTGATATTGACATCCCGACGGATGAAGCGGGAAGAATACTGGTCAACTACCTCGGCCCCGCAAAGACCTTCCCGCATTACTCGATTGCCGATATTATCAAAGGCCGCCTTTCTCCGGAAACTTTCCAGGATAAAATCGTCATTGTGGGAGCAACGGCCACGGGAATCTACGACCTGCGGGTCACACCCTTCAGCACGGTATATCCCGGAGTGGAAATCCACGCGACGGTCATTGATAACATTCTCAATGGAAACTTCCTCCAGCGGTCAGCCTGGACATCGTTTATCGATGTCTGCGCCCTCGTTTTCTTCGGTCTTGCCATCGGCTTTGTCATTCCGAGACTCAAAGCCGTACAGGGAATGCTGGTGAGTTTTTTCATCGTTGCCTTCTTTGTAGTGGCAAACACGTTCATCTTTGCCCATTTCAACGTGTGGCTGAATCTGATTTATCCGGTTCTGACGATGATTGTGATCTATCTGGGGATAACGATTTATCGCTACATCACGGAAGAACGGGAAAAGAAGAAAATAAAGGGGGCCTTTCAGTACTACCTCACGGCATCCGTCATAAACGAAATGTTGAAAGATCCGACGAAGTTGAAACTCGGGGGTGACAAAAAAGACCTGTCGGTATTATTTTCCGACATCAGGGGGTTTACATCCATATCTGAAAAGATGTCGCCCGAAGAGCTCGTCCACCTGTTGAATGAATATCTGACAGCCATGACGAACGTGGTTTTTAAATACGAAGGGCTTCTGGATAAATACATGGGAGATGCCATCATGGCCGTATTCGGCGCCCCGCTTGATCAGCCGGACCACGCCCTCAGGGCATGCAGGACTGCCATCGGCATGATGGAGGAACTGAAAATACTTCAGAGAAAGTGGGCCGAAGAGGAAAGACCCGTACTCAACATCGGCGTAGGCGTCAACACCGGTGATATGGTAGTCGGCAACATGGGTTCAGAGATGAGGTTCGATTATACCGTCATGGGTGACAGCGTGAACCTGGGGTCCAGGCTCGAAGGAATCAACAAGGAATATGGAACGAACATCGTCATCAGTGAATACACCTATGAAGCCGTCAAGGACGTCCTTTTCTGCCGGGAACTGGATTCCGTCAGGGTGAAGGGGAAGAAGCTTCCGGTCCGGATTTTCGAACTGATCGGTGAAAAGAAAGACAGCGAAAAGTGGGGGAATACCGTCAGTTTGTTTGAGGAAGGACTGGCAAAATACAAACAGGGACTGTGGGATGAGGCCATAGAGAGTTTTCAGAAGGTTTTGGAGATAAGGCCTTTTGATGCGCCATCTCACCTCTATATCGAAAGATGTCAGACTCTCAAAGAGATCCCGCCTGAAGGACCGTGGGACGGCGTATTCACCATGACGAAAAAATGATTTGATTGAAAAGAAGATGCGGCTGAGAGAGAATCAAAAATACAGAAGCTGGGTCGAGGTTGACCTTGATCATTTCACCAGAAACTGGGAAGAAATGAAAAGGCTGGTCGGTCCCGATGTCAGGATTCTTCAGGTAGTCAAAGCGGATGCGTACGGCCATGGGGCAATCGAGATATCCAACGTTGCCCTGAAGAATGGCGCGGCCATGCTTGGGGTGGCCAATGCCGATGAAGGGGTACAGCTTCGTGTCAGCGGCATTACGGCACCCATTCTGATTCTCAGCCCGTCCACAAATTCCGAAACCGATGAAATTATCAAATACAATCTGATCCCGTCGGTATCGGATATCAATTTTGCACGGGAGCTCCAGAAAAGGAGCAAAAAAGCAGACATCAGGACGCCCATTCACATAGAGGTGGACACGGGGATGGGCAGAGGCGGAACGATGCATCAGGAAGCCCTGAAGATGATTCGCGAGATCGTCGACCTCCCCAATCTCTATGTCGAAGGCATCTTTACCCACCTCTCTTCCAGCGAGGTCATGGATGATTATAACCGGATGCAGTGGACGCTCTTCAGAGAGCTCCTTGACACGCTCGACAAGGAAGCCATTCACATCCCCGTCAAACACATGGCAAACAGCGGCGCCATCCTCAATTTTCCTGAGTTCCATCTTGATATGGTGCGCCCGGGACTGATGTCTTACGGCATCTATCCATCACCGGAAACAATGACAAAAGCCGCCCTTGCCCCCGTCATGTGCTTCAAAACAAGGGTGGTTCTGATCAAGGAATTCCCGAAAGGCTACAGCATTGGTTACGGCCGTTCATATATCACGGACAAACCGACAAAAATCGCCACGATTCCCGTCGGATACGGTGACGGTTACGGGCGTATCCTTTCCAACCAGGGAGAAGCGCTGCTCAGAGGGGCGCGGGCCCGTGTCGTCGGACGCGTCTCCATGGACATGTGCACCCTTGATGTCACGCATATCCCGGATTGTCAGATCGGAGACGAGGTCGTTCTGATGGGAAGCCAGGAGCGGGAATATATCTCCGCGGATGATCTTGCCTCCAAGGTGAATACCATCAGCTATGAAATCATGTGCGCTCTGGGAAAACGGGCACCCCGGATATTCCTCCATAAGGGGAAAAAGGATACTGTCGAACCACGGCTGAGAAGAATTTTCATTCCCGAAGAAGAGAAATCCATCTCCAGGATCGACAACATGATCCGTTACTGCTTTCAGACACGGGCAAGGGATGAGGAACTGGGCGACGCCATATACTATGAGATGTTCGAGACCCTGTTCGGCAAGGAAGACCGGCAACTGGAGCTGAGAACCAACTTCAGGTACGATATCCGCGTTTCCGAGTTTCCCAAGCGGGAGATCATGGCAGACCCGCTGGTAGCGGATTATTTCAAGGTGACAACCCATATCGAATATATAAAAACCCTGAAAAATCCAATTTTTATGATCGGATGTGCATTGAATGACGAGCAACTGGCGGCTTTCTTCGAGGACAAGCGATGTGAATACAGATGGCTCCTCAACAGAGGGGAAGACCTTGTCATGGAGAGAGACTTCAAGGTCAGCCGCGTGCGTATTGACCACGAAGACATCCCGATCATCAGAACGGAAAATACCGAACGGGGTTATGAAGTCTGGTGCGGCGAAGAGAAACTTAAGAAAAGATTGAACAAACAGGCAAAAGTAGAAATTGAGATTCTGACGAAAAAATCGAAAAGTAACAATACGTTTTCCGTCTACCTCGTCTATCCCACGAGAGGCCTGGATATATCATTCCATTATGACGGGGTTAACTTCAAGTACGTCAGAGAGGTCAGTTTTTTCTCCGGAAAGCAACCCTACCCGGAGGTTATCCACAAAAAAGGAAAATCCATCACGCTTCAAATCAGTGATAACGAATGGATATTCCCCAACAGCGGCGTCACTTTTTTCTGGGGTTTTTAATAACAATGAAAAAGTTGAGAGTAGGCATTCTATTGGGAGGCATGTCTTCGGAAAGAGAAGTTTCACTCAACAGCGGCAGAAATATCTATGACAACCTGGACAAGGAGTTGTACGAAGGGAATCCAATATTTGTGGATGCAGAAGGAAGATTCTGGATCATACCCTGGCAGATGGTTTCTCAGAACACCACCACGGACATATCAGAACGCCTGGAAAAGGAAGCACGAAGGATTCCCTATGAGGAATTGAAGGACGAGATTGATTTCGCTTTCATTTCCCTTCATGGAAAATACGGGGACGACGGATGCATTCAGGGACTTCTGGAGTTGATGGGAATTCCTTATACGGGGCCCGGCGTCCTGGCATCCGCATTGGGTATGGACAAACACATCCAGCAGAAAATCCTTCAGGACGCGGGACTGGGCACACCGGACAGCGTGATTGTTCACGAAAAGGAATGGCGGGAAAACAGGGAGGAGATAAAAAAGAAACTGACGGATCACTTCCCGTTTCCCTTCTTTACAAAACCCATCAGAGAAGGATCGAGTGTGGGTGTAACATCCATAAAGGATGAAGCCTCTCTGGAAAAGGGAATAGAAGAGGCCTTGAAATGGGATAATGCCGTTCTGGTGGAAGAGTTTCTCGACGGCATCGAATTTTCCTGTATCGTGCTGGAAGAAAACGGCAAGGCCACCCCTCTCGACCTTACGGAAATTTATCCTCAGAGCGAATATTACACATATGACGACAAGTACATGCCGGGGAGGTGCCGGAAGTACACACCCCCAAAAAATATTCCACCTGATACCGTGGAGAAGATCAAGGCGGAAGTTGTTCGCGCTTACCATGCCCTGGGATTCAGATCCTACGGCCGGATCGACGGTTTTCTCACAAAGGACGGCAGTATCCTCATCACAGATCCAAATTCGTCCTCGGGCATGGCTCCTTCTTCTTTTTTCTTTGAACAGGCAGCGTGCGCCGGCATGCTTCCCTCAATGGTCATATCCAACCTGATTCAGAATGCCCTCAGAATCCATCAGGAAAAGCGTGGACCGTTATAATAGTCGGCATGAAACTAGAAAAGATGCATGAGTGTTATATTGAAATAAGCAGGAATGATTTTTTTACGACTTATCAAATAAGCTTTGGGAAAAAATAATAGATTGAGGAGAGGACTTATGAAAAAATGTGCGTTATCAGTTTTTTATGTATTGGCTGTCTTTTTTCTAACAGTTAATTTTGTTACGCCGGCAAACGCCCTTGAATTTGGCGTGAGGGGTTATTACTGGTTTCCCACATTAAAATCGGACTTGAAATTGAACTCAGGCAGTACGACGGGCACCGAATTCAACATTAAAGACACCTTCGGTCTCCCTTCCGAGGGGATTCCCTCGGTGGAAGCCTATGCGGGAATCGGCAAACATCACGTCAGCCTGATGTATACCGGGGTCAAATACTCGGGATCGCAAACACTTTCATCCCCCATTACCTTCGGAGGTAAATCATATGGCGGTAATGTCACGGGTGATTTCAGTTTCAGAATGATCGACGCGGAATACCAGTATGATCTCTTGAACCTCGAAAATTTTCTGGCGGGTTTTTCCATCGGGGCTATCGGCAAAATCAAGTATTTCGAAGGCGAAGCAAAATTGTATAATTCCGCGAATGGTGAAACGTCCCAGACATTCCGTCTCCCGATTCCCATGGTCGGGGTCGGTGCGCATTTGGGAATCCTGGCCAATATTCTGGAAGCAAGAGCTAAAATAACAGGAATGGGGTATTCCGGAAATTATATATACGAGGCTCTTGCCGACATTTCTGTCACTCCTTTCCCGTTTGTGGACATACACGGCGGATATAAAGTGATAGCTGTCAAGATTGATAATGTGAACGATGTAACGGCAAACCCAAGCTTTCAGGGACCTTTCATAGCTTTAACCGTCGGCTGGTAATGATAGGAGAAAACGTGTCAACAACGTTAGACAAAGACAGCAGGAAAGCAAGGGTCGGGATCATTATGGGGGGAGTGTCCTCCGAGAAGGAGGTCTCCCTTGAAAGCGGCAGGAATATTTTCAGCAAGATCGACAGAGCGAAATATATGCCCGTCGCTATCTTCATGGACAGCAGAGGGGGTTTATGGGAAATACCTCTGAAGTTATTGATGCGCAACAGTACCAGGGACATTGAAGAAGACCTGCCCGAAGAGGCGACACGCATTCCCTACGAGGCCCTCACAGCCACAGCGGATGTGATTTGCATTGGGCTTCACGGCAAATACGGCGAAGACGGATGCCTGCAGGGGCTGCTGGAATTTTTGAAAATTCCTTATACGGGCTCCGGTGTCCTGGCGTCCGCCCTCGGGATGGATAAATTCACCGGCAGAAGGATTCTTGCCTTAAGCGGCATTGACGTGCCGCGGACTGTTCCTGTTTACAGACATCAGTGGATCCCCGGAAACATGGAGGGCATTATAGATCTGATCGGAAAAGATATCGGGTTTCCTTGTGTTATCAAGCCGACCAGAGAAGGTTGCAGTACCGCCGTCAAGAAGGTCGTTTCAAAAGAGGGGATATCCTCCGCCCTGGAAGAGGCTTTTCAATGGGATAATACGGCTCTGGTCGAAGAATTCATCGAGGGAATTGAGGTGACCTGCGGCGTTATCGAGAATGAGCATCCTGTGGCTTTGACGCCTTCCGAAACCATTCCTACCGACGATGTCCTGTCTCTTGAAGACAAGTTCCTTTACGGGCAGGGTGAGAACAAGACGCCGGCCAGGGTGTCCGATGAAATACTGAAACGAATCCAGGATACGGCCGTCGGGACATTCAGCGCCCTCAATCTGAGGGGATATGCCCGCATAGACATGTTTGTCAGAAAAGACGGACGGGTTGCCGTTCTTGAACCCAATACACTGCCCGGGATGACACCATCTACCGTTCTTTTTCATCAGGCTGCCGCCTCCGGAATCACACAGACGGATCTTATTGACCGGATCATTCAGTCCGCCCTTGAGGCACATGCAAACAAGAAAGGACCTCTATAAGTTTTCGATATGGTCATTCGGGGTCAGTTTTGAAACTAACCCCAACCTTTTGTGCTTAATATGCCTTGACACACAATGGGCTTTCCCCTATATTTCCAGCGAAATTCCAGACAGCGTCGGGAATCAATCAGTCGGGAATCGTCGATTTGTTGATGCAATTCGCTTTTTTTATTTTAATCATCAGAAAGGTTTCCACGTGGTGTTGGAGTCCATTCGCAGATTGGGAAGTCGCATCATCTCCGTTTTCGAAGACATTGGAAAAACAGGGGTTTTTCTGGGGTCAGCCCTGTTCTGGACTTTTGTCCCGCCTCTGAAGGTCGGCAGGGTCATCAAGCAGATCAGTTTCATCGGAGTCAAGTCGTCCCTGATCGTTATTCTGACCGGAGCCTTCACGGGGATGGTTCTCACCCTCCAGACCTACTACGGGATGGAGACATTCGGGGCTACGGCCCTTCTCGGTCCCACGGTCGCTCTGGCGCTGATCCGGGAACTCGGGCCGGTCATTTCCGCCCTCATGATTACCGGAAGGGCCGGTTCAGCCCTTGCGGCGGAAATCGGAATCATGAGGATCAGTGAACAGATCGACGCTCTGGAGGTCATGGCGTTGAACCCCTTCCGCTACCTGATCGTTCCCAATCTTCTGGCCGGAATTATTTCCTTTCCCCTTTTAGCCTCCATTTTCAATGCGGCGGGCATTTTGGGGGGATATCTCGTAGCCGTCCAGCTTCTCGGGGTCAGCGAAGGGGGATTTTTCGGAGAAATGGTCAACTACCTCGACATGAAAGATATCCGGATCGGGCTCTATAAATCGCTGAGTTTCGGCTTGATCGTGGCCTGGATTAGTTGTTATAAAGGGTTCAACACGAGTTATGGGGCTGAGGGGGTCAGCAAGGCGACGACGGAAGCCGTAGTAACCTCGTCTGTTCTGATTCTTGTCTGGGATTACTTCCTGACATCCGTATTGTTTTGATTATGATTGAAGCTATCGACATTTATAAGTCGTTTAACGGGATTGATGTCCTCCGGGGAATAGAATTCCGGGTGGAAAAGGGAGAGATCATGGCCCTCATCGGCAAGAGCGGCCATGGAAAATCCGTTCTGCTGAAACATATCGTGGGAATCATAAAACCGGACCGCGGGCAGATTCTCATTGATGGAGAGGACATCGGACAGAGTCGGGGCAGTGCACTGGAGGGGCTGCGAAGGAAATTCGGTTTCCTGTTCCAGGGCGGCGCTTTGTTCGATTCCATCAACGTGTTTGACAATGTGGCGTTCCCTCTTCGTGAAAAGACCCGGATGGACAGGGAAAATATCCGGCAGAGGGTTATTCAGGAACTGGAGCAGGTGGGTCTGCCGGAGGCGGGAAACAAGTATCCCGCAGAATTGAGCGGCGGAATGAAAAAAAGAGTGGCCCTCGCACGGTGCCTGAGCACCGATCCGGAGATTATGCTTTTCGATGAACCGACAACAGGATTAGACCCCATAACCGCCCGCTCCATCAACAATCTGATCCGGGAAACCCATGAGCGGCTGAAGTTTACCGGCATCATCATTACCCATGATATTGCCCAGATCCTTTCTGTCGTTCAGAAGGTGGCCGTATTGAACGAGGGGAAAATAGAAAGTGTTGTCAGGCCGGAGGAAGTCCGTTCCTCGGACGATCCCTTCATCCGGCAGTTCTTCGAGGAGGAAGGATGATTGACGACCGGAAGTCGCCGGAAAAGGAGTATGTAATGAAAAAATTCAGCCTGGAACTATACGTAGGCATCTTTATTATCGCCGGTATCCTCTGTCTGACGTACCTCTCCGTCAAACTGGGCAAACTCGACATCATGGGGAGCAAAGGGACGGTGGTCTTTGCCGTATTTTCCAATACCGGTGGATTGAAAAATGGAGCGGAGGTGCAGATAGCCGGGGTCAATGTCGGAAGGGTCAAGGAAATTACGCTGGAGGAATATCAGGCAAAGGTAAAACTCCAGATCGATTCCGGCGTCAAGCTTCAAGAAGACGCCATTGCCTCTATCAAAACGAAGGGTCTGGTCGGAGAGAAATACATTGAGATTACCCCCGGCGGGGCGGACAATTTCATACAGGCAGGGGGGAAAATCCAGGATACACTGCCTCCCTTTGATCTGGAAAAAGCCATTTCCAAGCTTGTGTTCGGAAAAGTGTCCGATTAAAGGAGAAACGTGAGGAGGATTTTATTATTCATTGCTCTCTGTATCGCCGTAGTGGGAATGGCCTTCGCTGATGTACGTTCTGTCTGCGCCCAGGAAGTTTCTGAACAAGAGAGTGTATTAAAGGACGCAAAGGTTCACACAGAGGCGGGAGAAACGAAACCCCCGGCGGAGCTGTCCGCTGAGATGGAAAAGGCCGGGGAGACAAAGGAAAAAGAGGCAACAGCAGCAGGCACACCCGACAAGACACAGGAAAAGGAGGAGATCGGCGATGATGAGGATGAGGGAGAGGACGACTTTGAAGAGGAAATGGAGACCCTCGCCGACCCCCTCAAGCCCTTTAACCGTCTGATGTTCGAAGTCAACGACAAACTCTACTTTTATGTTCTGAAGCCCGTCGCACTCATGTATGAGGCCATTCTTCCTGAACAGGTCAGGGTGTCGCTGCGCAATGCCATTTCAAATCTTACAACGCCGGTGCGTCTTGTGAACTGTCTTCTCCAGGGCAAGTTCGAAGGGGCGGCAATCGAATATTCCAGGTTTATGGTCAACACCGTTGCGGGGCTCGGCTTTTTCGATGTTGCAAAGAAGTATCACAACCTGGAGAAGCAGAATGAAGACTTCGGTCAGACCCTGGGTCATTATGGGGTAAAGGAGGGATTCTATATCGTCTGGCCTGTATTTGGACCATCGACAGCGCGGGATACTCTCGGAATGGCGGGAGATTTCTTCGCCGACCCTTTTATATATGTGAATCCAACCAGGGACTTAGGCATGGTGAGTATCAATACGGACATACGCACCGGGATCAACACAACGAAAATCGTTAATGAAACATCACTGACCCTTGGCACTTACGAGGAGTTCAAAGAATCCTCCATCGATCCCTATATATCCATGCGGAATGCCTATTTCGAGAATCGAAAAAGCAAGATAAAAAAGTGATCAGAAAAATCATCATAAAATTAGAGGTGTTGTAATGAAAAAAACTAAACCATGGATAACATGCATCATAAGTTTTTTTGCCGTTCTTTTTTGGGTCTTTCCTGCAGGGGCAGCCGCATCGCCAACGGAGCAAGTAAAGGAAAAAGCGGATAAGGTCTTGAAGATACTCAATGATCCGGCCCTTAAGGGAAACAAGGAAAAGAGAAGGCAAATGGTCACGAACATCGTGGAAACCATGATCGACTGGCAGGAAGTGGGAAGACGCGCCCTCGCCGTGCACTGGAAAAAAAGGACCCCGCAGGAAAAAGAGGAATTTATCAATCTGTTTCGGGATCTGTTGAAGAGGACATATAGTGAAAAGCTGGACATTTACGCCGGGGAACAGATAGCCTATGGGTCAGAAACCATAGAGGGAAACCGGGCGGTTGTGAAGACCAAGGTAATCAACAAAAAAAAGGGAGAGGAATACATCGTCGATTACCGTCTCATCAAGAAGGGCGAGAAATGGCTCGGGTATGACGTGGTCATCGAAGGAATCAGCGCGGTGAATAATTACCGGATTCAGTTCAACGAAGTCATCACGGGATCCTCTTACGAAGCACTGGTGAAAAGAATGAAAAACCGGGAATTCAAAATCAAGGAATCTGCCAAAGCATCCAGGGAAGGTAAACGATAAAAAGAGGAGCGGCAGGTCAACTAAAAGAAGATGTTGACAAAAAAAACTATATGACTATATTAACGCCACATTCCGGGGTTACTTTCAATAAGTTGAAGGTTCAAGCATGTACTTTAATCCAACACAGATGACCATGGCAAACGGCGCGTTCCAGCACGCGGAGAAACTGGCGGGTCATTATTTCCGTCTGACGACGGACAGGATGAGGCTGCATCGCTATGATGTCAAGACATTGGCATATCTTGAAGACCACGAAGTCAGGGACGGCGCATTTGCACATCTTTGCAAGTACCACTACAAAAAAGAGGAGAATAAGAGCGATCTGGGAAGCTTTCATTTTTACAGAATCTGTCTTCAGGATAACAGGATTTTAGACGCCATTGATAGAGGACATTCCTTCATTAAACTTACCCCTCTCATGCTTTACATTGCAGCACATGAGCTCGTGCACATCGTACGATTCGAAACCGGAGAAGTTGAATTCGATGCACCCCTGGAAGAAAAAGAGCGGGAAGAAGAAAAAGTCCATATGATCACAAAAGACATGCTTCAGTCTACCATATCTCCGGAGCTGAAAATTGTTTTAGATTGTTTCAGCAGCCGCTATAAAATAGGCGACCTTTTTAATTGAAAAAATAATTGGGGGCTTTCTATGCCGATTTATGAGTATAAATGTAAAAAATGCGGAAAAGAATATGAACTGTTTCAGAAAATTACGGACCCCGCAGCCAAAACCTGCAAATTCTGCAAAGGTCCGGCCCATAAGCTGATCTCCCTTTCATCTTTTCATCTGAGGGGAAGCGGTTGGTACGTCACCGACTACGGCGGAAAGAAAGCGCCGGCGGGAGAAAAGAAGAAAGAAGTTTCAGAGACACCGGCTTCAACTGAATCCGGCAGCGCGAGCGAATCATCCTCGAACACAAGCAAGGAAGATTAAAAATAATGCGCACTTGCGGCGCTTCCGAAATAAATCTCATTGTATGACATCCATTATGTATGATACAAGACATCAACTTGTCACAAGCATCTAATATCATTGCTCCAACAAAGGGGTATCATATGATGTCGTCATTCAATACACACAAAGGGCAGAAGGGCTTTACGCTGATCGAGTTGATGATTGTAATCGCCATCATCGGCATCCTTGCGGCCATCGCCATCCCGCAGTTCACAGCTTACAGAACAAGGGGCTACAACACCGCGGCAAGATCAACGGTGAAAGATGCCTACACGCTGGCACATGCTTTTTTCACCGAATCGCCCGCAGGGGTTGCTGACATGGCTGTTCTTTCGAGTTATGGGTTCAAACAGGGGGCCAACATGACGGTTTCCGTCAATACGGGGACCGTATCGGGGCTTTCCATCTCCACATCGCACACGGGAGGGGGCTCAACCTTTACGGTCAACGATACGGGAGCCATCACGCCGTAAGGATGGTCTGTAACTGCTGCGCCTCAGTCGCCGGTATGGTATCAATACCCGGGGATGTTATTTCTTTCGTATTAATTCAATTTCAAACAGTTTCGGCCACAGCTTTCCCGTCACAAACAGGCGGTGGTTTGCAGCATCATAGGCAATACCATTGAGCACATCAATATCTCCCGCAATATCCTGAGGTCTCAAAAGACCTGGCAATTCAATCCACCCTGTAACGCGTCCTGTTTTCAGATCAATTCTCGCGATGCGATCCTCCTGCCAGATGTTGGCAAAGATCTCCCCCTGAACAAACTCCAGTTCATTGAGTCCCGAAATCTCCCCCCGATGATCATGGACAACAACAGTTCTAACTTCTCCGAAGGTTTCCGGATCCAGGAAACGCAGCTTCGACGTACCGTCGCTCATGATGAGCCATTTCCCGTCATGGGTGATCCCCCACCCTTCGGTGGGATAACTGAATTCCTTAATCAATCTGAAACTGTTTTTGTCATACACAAATCCAACGCGCGATCTGTAGGTCAGTTGGATAATTCTGTTGCCGAAGACGGTAATCCCTTCGCCGAAATACCTGGGGTTGAGAGAGCGTATTTTCAGGACCCTGCCCGTTTTCAGATCCACCTTGCGCAATGATGAAGATCCCTGCAGGCCAGTTCCCTCATACAGGCGCCCGTTGTCAAACGCCAGCCCCTGCGTGAATGCTTTTTTGTCATGGGGATAAGTTTTCACAACTCTGTATGTATGGATCGGAACACTGAAGCCGACTCGGGAATCCTGTGATGTAGCCGGACTTCTCGGCCAGAGAGAAACGAGGATAACTCCCGATAAAAGAAGAAATACAAGCCCCGACAATGAAAGAAGGCGTTTCATGGTGTGATCGGAGGCAGGTCTATCTGTGTTATTTGGCATGGCCTGTGAGGCTGCGTTTTCTATGGAGCCGCTGGACAAGAAAATGGTCTATGGCTTCCTGGGAAAGGTCCTGATGAAGCACCTCTTTGATGGTATCGATGGGGATCTCCACCCGGGCCGCACTCCGATGGCCGCCGGCGCTCCCGTAGTTTCCGAACGCCTTTTTGGCAATCGCCCCGCAGTCCTGGCGGTAACCGTCACCCCTGAAGATAACGACAAGCCTGTCCTTCACGATTCCCGCAACAATAACATAATAAATGTCGACCAGGCGGAGGTAAAAATCAGCCACCTGGACACACGCATCCACACTTTCTACCCTACCGAGGAAACTGATGACCCTGTCCCGATAACGACGCCTGTGGTGGTATGAATGATCGAAGTATTTCAGGAAACGCTGGGGAATTTGATTCATTTCGATGCGGCGTATCAGTTGGCGGTTGGCACGGGCAAAATTGAGGTAATAGGCGCTGATATCTTCCAGAGTAACGTCCCTCTCGAAATTGTTCGTATCAGCCTTGATCCCGTAAAGCAGGGCTGTATACAATCTTTTGGGGATTTTCATCTTTGCAGCGAGAAGGTACTCCGTCATAATGGTGGATAATGCGCCATATTTTTCTCTCACATCGGCCAGCTCGGCATGCCACACCGTTGTGCAGGGATGATGATCCAGAACGATTTGCGTGTGAATATTTTGAAGGACGTCACCGAAAAAAGTCGGTTGGGCGTCGACGACGGCAACCAATCGGTATGCCTTCAGGTCAACCTGATGTAACAACCGAATGTCAACCTTCATTGCCCGGACGAATTCAACATTCTGCTGCCTGACGATCGGCTCCGTGGCCACAAACGTGCATTCCGAAAGTCCGGCTATTCGTTTCAAGAGCTCATAAAGGGCCATGGACGAGGCAACGGCATCGGGGTCCGGGCTGCCATACATGAGAATGGCAAGGGTATCGTGCTGCCTGACCATGGATTTCAGCTTGATGACATTGAGCAAAGTCTCCTCTTTGACAAGGAAAGACTCAATGCGCTTCATAAAGTTCCCTTCCCTTCCGGGTTTCGGATCAAACCATCATTCATACGAGCCGGATTCTCCCTTTTGAGTCTGCAACAATTTCTCCGATGACGGCCGCCTCGACGATGCCTCGAGCATGCATCTTTTTGATCAAATGTTCCGCCCGGTTTTCGGATACCGCAATCAACAGCCCACCGGCGGTCTGCGGATCAAAGAAAATATCCACCATCCAGTCGGGGCAGCCAGGTCCGATATCAATCATGTGATTCCGGAATGTCCTATTCCGGTGAAGACCTCCCGGCACAACCCCCATCTCGACGAAGTCCCGTATTTCAGAAAAAAACGGGACAGATGACGATCGAATCACCATGCCCACATCAGCCCCATCGATCATCTCCGCGGCATGGCCAAGAAGGCCGAAACCGGTGACATCGGTACAGGCATGGACATCCGGCGTCTCACTCATGAGTTCTGCCGCTGTCTTGTTCAGGATGGTCATGGCCTTTATAGATTTTGCCACCAGAGCTTCATCGGCCATGCCGCCCTTGAGCGCCGTGCTGATAATTCCGGTACCCACAGGCTTGGTAAGTATCAGGCTGTCCCCAATCCTTCCTCCTCTGTTGAGGAGGACTTTGTCGGGATGAATGACCCCCGTCACGGAAAGCCCGTACTTCAGCTCATCATCTTCCACGCTGTGGCCCCCTATAAGGAGAACGCCCGCCTCCCGCATCTTATCCAGACCGCCCTGCAGGATTTCTCTGAGAATGGCGATGTCCATTTTGTTTACGGGAAAGCAGACGATATTCATCGCCGTGAGCGGTCTTCCCCCCATGGCATACACGTCGCTCAGGGCATTGGTCACGGCAATCTGGCCGAAGGTATAAGGATCATCGACGATAGGGGTAAAGAAATCCACCGACTGGATAATGGCCAGATCATCCCGTAGTTTATAAACCCCGGCGTCTTCCCCGTGCTCCATCCCCACAATCAGGTTAGCGTCGGAAATCAAAGGCAAATCTCGCAAGGCTTCGTGCAGGTCACCCGGACCGATTTTACAGGCTCAGCCGGCCCCGTGAACAGTTTCGGTAAGGCGAATCTTTTCGTTATATTTCATTCCATCAATACCTTTTGAAAAAGATGCAGAATATAATGAGAAATACACAATAATTGCCTGTTCAGTCAAGTTATTAATCTAAAAACCACTTACCCTTTGCCTGAGAGGCGCAGTTGTGATAATAATAATTGCATGAGTACTGATACGTTTAAAGACATCACCATTCAGCAGATGGAAATTCTTGTCGCTCTGGTTGAGACGGGCAGCTTCACGAGAGCCGCCGGCAAATGCTTCCTCTCGCAGCCGTCATTGACCAAACAGATTCAGAATCTTGAAGAAGCAGCGGGAACACGGCTGGTCAACCGCGGCAGCGCGGGCATTTCCCTTACTCCGGAGGGTCAGATTTTACATGATTACGCAAGACGGATTCTCCGATTGCGTGAGGATGCGAAAGAGCGGATAACGAGGCTCAAAGAACAGGAATCGGGGCATATTTATATCTGCGCCAGCACCATACCGGCTACCTATATCCTTCCCCGTCTGCTTGGCCTCTTAAAGCAGACCTACCCCGATATGCAGATTCACATCCAGACACACGACTCTGAGGAAACGATTCAGATTGTGCTGAACTCTCAGGCGGAACTGGGATTTATCGGGAAAGAACCGTCGAACAGAAAGCTCATTGCAGAACGTCTCTGGAAGGATCGTCTGGTACTGGCAGTTCCCGTCGCTCATCCACTGGCCGGGCGCAGTGTCGTAACGGTAGAAGAACTTGCCGGAATCCCGTTTGTTCTCCGGGAGAAGGGATCGGCCACGCGCGACATCGTCGAAGGGTGCCTGCAGAAGCGATTTGGGAGCAGCCTCTCCCAATTCAATGTGGTGTGTGAAATTGGAAGTTCGGAAGCCGTGAAGGAAGCCATTCTCTCAGGTTTGGGCGTTTCGATCCTGTCCGTCTTCGCCATTGAGCGGGAGTTGTCCCAAGGTTTGCTGGCAACGGTGAACATTAGTGATTGCGCCTTGGAGAGATATTTTTATCTCATCTGCAAGAAAAATTTTCCTCTGATGAAGTACCACAAACATTTTATAGACATCGTAAAACAGTTTCAACCGTTCATCAAAAAAACTCCCGCATGAAAAACGAACCCGATGGAGACGATGAATAAAGATCAATGTCTCATCATGTTTGCGAAATACCCGGAAAAGGGGAAGGTCAAGTCGAGACTCTGCCAACAATGGGATGAAAGCCTCGTTGTCCTTCTTTACCGTTTATTTATCGAGGATCTCCTTGACAGATTGTCCGGCGGCGATTACCAATTCCGCATCACCTATCATCCCGTCGAAAAAAGAACATCCTTCATCGAACAGTTCGGCGATGGTTTCTCATACATGCCCCAGATCGGGGAAGACCTGGGTGAAAGAATGAAAAACACCTTCATCCGGTGCTTTTCAGAAGGTTTCCAATCCGTTGTCATCATAGGGAGCGACAGTCCCGATCTGCCCCGGCGGATCATCGGAGAGGCCTTCCAGGCGCTGGAAAGACATGGCGCCGTTATCGGACCATCATTTGACGGAGGATATTATCTGATTGGTTTCTCCAACAAATCATTCTCTTCCGGCGCCTTCGACGGGATGAAATGGGGAACAGACACCGTTTTCAAAAAAACGATGCAGCATCTGCAGGAAGCCGGAATCCCGGTCCATGTGCTTCCACCCTGGAGGGACATTGACAGACCTGAAGACATCGCCGCTCTAATCAAAGACAACGAAAAAACGGATTTTCCCGGATCAAAGACCATGACATGGCTTTTAATGCGTCCCCGGTTCTCCATCATCGTTCCTGTCCTGAATGAAGAATCTGCCATCAATCCCGCCATTGAACACATAGGCTCTTTACAGGGTGAGTCTGAATCTGCCGAGATCATCGTCGTGGATGGAGATCCCGAGGGAAAGACGATCGGGGCCATCAGGGACACGAATGTAATCACTGCCATCGGCAAAAAAGGGCGGGGAAATCAAATGAACAGAGGCGCCGCTCTGGCAAAGGGCGATATCCTCGTATTTCTCCATGCCGACACACGACTTCCATTGAACGCCCTGACACTCATCGATTCGGCGTTCTCTGATCCTGCTTTTGTTGCCGGCGCCTTCGACCTTGCCATCGCTTCCGGGCGGCCCGTCTTCCGCCTGATCGAAAAAACAGCCTCCTTCCGTTCCCGGTTGACCCGTATTCCTTACGGAGACCAGGCGCTTTTCTTCCGCAGGGATTCCTTCAACGCCATCGGCGGCTTTGCGGACATTTCCATCATGGAAGACGTCGAAATCATGCGCCGCATCAAGAAACGGGGAGATCGGATTGTCTTCATCGATCAGCCCGTCACGACGTCGGCGCGCCGCTGGGAAACGGAGGGCGTCATGTACTGCACCCTCCGCAACTGGCTTCTCATCTCCCTTTATCTTTCAGGCGTCTCGCCGGAGCGTCTGGCAAGATGGTACCGACTTATAATATAAACGAATAGTTGCTGCTCTATTATAGAAAATACGAATTTGACATATTCGCCATATTAATATAATTGTCATCTCGCCAGCTTTAATTAAAATCACTGAAAGGCCTCAGAACATCAATGATTGCAAAGGTAAAAACCATTGCAACGGAGCTGCTGATATCGCCCTGGCCATACCGGATTTTTCGCTTTGGTCTTGCCGCCCTGTTTATCTATGGCGGCGTGACGAAACTCTTCGACCCGAAGAGCTTTGCGCACGTCATTTCATCTTACGACATCGTCCCGGAGACGCTGCTTCCTTTTGTGGCCATCGGTTTGCCTCTTCTGGAAACTCTGGCCGGTATCGCCCTGTTGTTTGATATCCCAGGAAGTCTTGCCGTCATCTCCGGATTGCTGGGGTTATTTGTATTCGTGCTGGGGTATGGAATTTTCAATGATTTGAATGTGGATTGCGGCTGCTTTGGAGCCGAAGAACTTGCGCAGCAGGACAGCCTCCGTCAGGCATTCTACCGGGATCTGTTTCTGGTCGGTGTCATCGTGCCATACCTGTATCTGTCCCGATGGGTGCGCACCCGTACTGTCCTGGCAGTACAGGAACAGACGGACAAAGGAACAGTAGACAAGAATCCTTAAACTTTTTTAAGCTGATGATGACGTTCTCGTAAAAAGCCCCCCAACCTGTCATTCCCGCTTGCGCGGGAATGACAAAAACGGGCCAAAATTTACTTATTGCGAGTTCATCAACCTATAAATAAAGATAAATAAATGAGGAGGTATCAAAAAATGTTAATTGGGAAACGTTTAATCGGGATTTTGGTTTGTATCGCTTTCACCTTCGGGTTGGCCGGCGTAAGTCTCGCCGCGTGGGGAACGAAGGAACTGGAAACGGAAAAAATCGCTGTGAACCTCGTGCGTGAGGCCGCCCGGGGAGGATACGGGATCGTGACCACACAGGAACTCAAGGGATGGGTGGATCAGAAGAAGAGCATGTTGATTGTGGACACCATGCCCTATGCGGACAGCTATGTGAAACAGCATATCCCCGGCGCTGTCAGCATGGTATTCCCGATTCCGGAAATGAAAACACTGGATGATAAAGCAAAAGCAGATCTTGTAAAGCTCCTCGGACCGGACAAAAACCGGCTCATCGTCTTTTACTGCGGTTTCGTCAAATGCACCCGCAGCCACAACGGCGCCATGTGGGCAGTGAAGCTCGGCTACAAGAACGTTTATCGCCATCCCGGCGGTATCAAGGCATGGGACGAAGCGGACTACCCGGTCGGTAAAGTGAAATAATCTGCCGACAAATTGCGACATCGGAGACGGTTATATTGCCTGGGGACGGCTCCTTCGGCACATATCCGGGCATCGTTTATCCGACTTATTGTTTTCCGATTTTTTATTATTGATGCTCTCGTAATAGTCTAATTCTGTCATTTCGAGGAGCAAAGCGATGAGAAATCTTTAATTATTTCAAGATTTCTCCCTGCGGTCGAAATGACATGACGGGTGTTTTCCGACTTTTTACGAAGTTGTCATCGTTGCATTTACATGTCATCCCCGTAATATACGAAAGACGGACCCCGCAAAACTATCAACGATTAGAATCCATAAATGGAGAGATGCAATCATGAACGACTTTGATGCAAGAATAAGGGAAATATTCCCTGAGGGACTCTGGAGCCAGGGGATCGATACCCTGCAGATCAACATCGGCAGGCATTGCAACCTGGCATGCGCCCACTGCCATCTGGAATGCTCTCCCGGTCGGACGGAAATGATGTCGTGGGCAACCATAAAAAAGATTCTGGCGCTTACGGAGGGGAATGCCTTCAGTCTGGTGGAATCACCGGCGGCTCTCCCGAACTGCATCCGGATATCATCCGCTTCATTACGGCACTGCGGGACAGGGGACAAACGGTTCAGATGCGCACCAACCTCACAGCCCTCATAGAATCTCCCGCAAAAGAAATCATCTCTCTTCTAAGGGACAAACAAGTGGGGCTTGTCGGTTCCATGCCCTGTTACCTGGAGGAAAATGTGAATGCCCAGAGGGGCCCCGACGTCCATCGGAGAAGTATCGCGGCGCTGCGCCTCCTCAACGAGACAGGTTACGGCATGGAAAACGGACTGCCCCTGACCCTGGTCTACAACCCGGGCGGTCCCTTTCTGCCGCCCGATCAATCAGTCCTTGAGGAAGCCTATCGCCATGAGTTGAAAGCGCGTTTCAATATTTCATTCAGCAGACTGATCGTGCTGACGAACATGCCTTTGGGGCGTTTCAGGCGACATCTTGAACAGCACAGTGAAACGGAAAGCTATCTGTCCATTCTCAAAAATTCCTTCAATCCGGCCACTGTTGACGGTTTGATGTGCCGCCATCAGATCAGCATCGACTGGGACGGGACGGTGTATGATTGCGATTTCAACCTGGCTCTTGGCATGACGGTCAATCACGGCGCCCCGGACAGGGTCGAAGATTTCGACAGTTCTCTGCTGAGAAAGCGACGGATCGTTACCGGCGTTCATTGTTTCGGATGCACCGCCGGGGCGGGATCGTCCTGCTCGGGAGCGTTGCTCTCCTGCATCCGAGAAAAAGCCGGTCAGAATCTCTCATGAAAATACTGAAAGCCGTCTTTATATTGCTGATTCTTGTGTCGGCCTTTCATGCCCTTGCGACAGAAAAGAAGGTTCTCTTCCGCGAGGACTTCAACAACCTCGAAAACTGGGAACCCCTTTATTTTCCCAAAATCAAGACGCACTCGACATACGCCATCACAAAAGACGGGGCGCGATCGTACCTCAGAACGGAAAGCCGCGCTTCTGCATCGGCCATCGTTTACCGGAAAACGTTCAATGTCTATGACTATCCCAAGATGTCCTGGCGATGGAAGGCAGACAATGTATATACAAGAGGAAATCCGAAGGAAAAAACCGGCGATGATTATCCCATACGGGTATATGTTATGTTTCAGTACGATCCGAACAAGGCGGAGATGGCGGAAAAGCTGCGCTACGGTATAGCAAAAACCATTTATGGCACATACCCGCCTCACAGCACCATGAACTATGTTTGGACGGGCCATGAGATTACGGAGCGAATCATCGCCAGTCCCTACACGGACAAGGCAAAAATGTTCATTCTGGAAAAGGGCAGACAAAAAACAGGTGTGTGGGTTGAGGAAAGTGTGAATATTCTCGAAGATTACAGAAAGGCTTTCGGAAAGGATCCGCCCGCGACGGCAGGTATCGCCGTCATGAACGACTCGGATAACACGGGGGAAGGGGCTGTTTCCTATATTGACTTTATCGAGGTCTTTAAATAGAAAGACGTTGCAAACAATAAAACAACATGAAAGCGTACTGTCATGAATCTGATCTATCTTGACAATGCGGCCACCTCCTGGCCGAAACCTGAACAAACACTGCTGGCGATGGAGCGTTATCAGCGGATTGTCGGCGGCAGTCCGGGCCGTTCGGCGCACCGCCTGTCCATCGAGGCGGGACGGATCGTCATGGAAACAAGAGACTCCCTCGCACGCCTGTTCGGAGCGGAAGATTCCTTTCAGATCGTTTTTACGAAGAACGCCACGGAAGCGCTGAACCTGGCCATCGGCGGGCTTCTGTCGCCGGGCGATCATGTCATCACATCCGCCATGGAGCACAATTCGGTGATGAGGCCCCTGCGGGCATTAGAATCCCGGGGCATGGAGCTAGCGGTCATTCCCTGTTCACCTGAAGGCGAGTTGAACCCAGATGATCTGCTTCCCGCCATCAAGAGCGCCACGAAAGCCGTCGTCCTGACCCATGCCTCCAATGTGACGGGGACGATCATGCCCATACGGGAAATCGGGAACATCGCAAGGAAACACGGCGTCATTCTCTGTGTGGACGCGGCACAGACAGCGGGAGCGATGCCGATCCACGTTGAGGAAATGAACATCGACCTTCTCGCTTTTACCGGCCACAAGTCGCTCTTCGGCCCACAGGGCACGGGAGGTCTCTACATCCGCAAGGGTCTCGAAAAGGTGATTTCTCCTCTCCTGCTCGGCGGAACGGGGAGTCGATCGGAATTTGAACAGCAGCCCGATTTCATGCCCGACAGATATGAATCCGGCACACCGAACACGCTTGGCCTTGCGGGACTTGGCGCCGGCATCGACTATATCTTGGGAAGGGGCGTCGATAACATCCGCGACGAGGAAATCATGCTGACCAGACGTTTTCTGGACGGTCTGAAATCGATCAGCGGTATCAACATATATGGACCGGGTGACGCGTCGCGTCAGATCCCCGTTGTATCTTTCAATATCGACGGGATGATGCCCTCGGATGTGTCTTTGATCCTCGACGAACAGTTCGGCGTCATGTCCAGGCCGGGACTGCACTGCGCTCCCGCCGCCCATAGAACCATCGGGACATTCCCCGCCGGGACGGTCCGGTTCAGCTTCGGATATTTCAACACCGTAGAGGAAATTGACCGCGCCCTGAAGGCGGTGCAGCATCTGGCCGGTCGCCAAGGTCATGGAAAGTAATGAAAGGAGATATCTTATATTATGAAAAACATCATTGACGCGAAAGGACTGGCCTGCCCCCAGCCAGCCCGTCATATTGACCAAAAAAGCGCTGGAACGGCAGGATGAAATAATGGTAATCGTGGACAACGCCACAGCCGTTGAGAACGTCAGGCGCATGGGAACGAGATCAGGCTGTGACGTTGACACCGAGAAGAAAGAGGACGGCACGTTCCATATCCATCTCTCGAAGAAAGGAGAAAAGGCGCCAAATGGGACAACAGAAAAATTCCCTGTCGAACCGGCCGATTTCAGCTGCACGACAGTGGGACCTCTTGTCGTGGTCATATCATCCGACCGGATGGGGCGGGGAGATGACGAACTTGGTCATGTCCTCATGAGAAGCTTCATCCATACCCTCTTGACGCTGGAACCTCTTCCGGAAACATTGATTTTCTACAACACCGGCGTCAAGTTGACGGTCAAAGGATCGGAAGTCATCGACGATCTCAAAGAAATCGAGGCATCCGGTGTTTCCATTCTCGTCTGCGGCACATGTCTGAATTATTTCGGCATCTCAGGCGATCTTGCCTGCGGGATCGTCTCCAACATGTACGACATCACCTCGAGCATGGCGGCGGCTGGGAGGCTGGTCATTCCGTGACGGATCAGGAAGTCTATCACGTTGTTCTGTTCAATTCCGTCCATCACGCCTTGCGATCAGAAAAGATCCTCAAGGAAATGGGGATCTCTCACAAGCTCATTCCCGTTCCCCGTCATATCAGCTCCGATTGCGGCGTCTGCCTGCGCTTTACGGCGGATCTCAGGAGCCTGATTGAAGAGGCGCTAACCGGCAAAGTGGAGATCCGCGAGATTCGCCCCATGTAATTTCAATATGAAAGGGGCCGGATCCCTGGCCGTACCTTTCCTTCGAAAAAAATAAAACGCGACTGAAAAAATACTTGACAGGCCGCAGATGAACTGTTACGGTGTAACTAAACTGGAATGGTTCCGGGTTATGCCACCGACAAGAGAAACAATTATCCAGCATTTAAAAGACAAGGGGTTGAAAATCACCCCTCAGCGGCTCGCTATTATCGACGTACTGGTTGAGAAAGGCGACCTTCATCCAACCGCATCCTTTATTCACGAAGAGGCCAAAAAGAAAGACAACAAATTGAGCCTGTCCACAACATACGCAACGCTCAATGAGTTTTCCCGGCGCGGCATTCTCAGGATGCTTCAGTTCGACCGCATGGAAAACCGCTTTGAGCGGAACCCTGAAGAACACATCAATCTCATCTGTGAGAGATGCGGGAAGATCATCGATTACAAACTCCCCGCCGCATTCAATCAGAATGAGGTGGCGGATAATACGGGGTTCCTGATCACGGATTCCAGGCTTGAGTATTACGGATACTGCGGCAGTTGCATTCACGACAAGAGACATGGCCGCCATTCGTGATAGCTCGACCCAACTCAAATTTTTTTGGTGTTTAACATGGAATGATTCCAGATTAGAAAAGAAAAATATTAAACGAAACAATCAAACTTAAGAAAGGAGATTATGATGAAAAAGAAAAAACTGACAACCAGAGCCGGAGCTCCCGTAGTGGACAACCAGAATGTACTGACCACCGGAAAACGGGGCCCGCAACTGCTTCAGGATGTCTGGTTCCTGGAGAAACTGGCCCACTTCGATCGTGAAGTGATACCGGAGCGTCGCATGCACGCCAAGGGTTCCGGCGCCTTCGGCACCTTCACCGTCACCCACGACATCACCAAGTTCACCAAAGCGAAAATCTTCTCCAAGGTCGGCAAGAAAACGGACTGCTTCCTCCGCTTTTCCACTGTCGCCGGAGAACGCGGCGCCGCCGATGCCGAGCGGGACATTCGCGGCTTCGCGATGAAGTTCTACACCGAAGAGGGTAACTGGGACCTCGTGGGCAACAACACGCCCGTATTCTTTTTGCGCGACCCCCTGAAATTCCCCGACCTCAACCACGCCGTAAAACGGGACCCCCGCACCAACCTGCGCAGCGCTCTCAACAACTGGGACTTCTGGACATCACTCCCCGAGGCCCTGCACCAGGTCACCATTGTCATGAGCGACCGGGGCATCCCGGCCACCTATCGCCACATGCACGGTTTCGGCAGTCACACCTTCAGCTTCATCAACGCCAAAAACCAGCGCTTCTGGGTCAAGTTCCACCTTAAGACCCAGCAGGGCATCAAAAACCTGACCGACCAGGAGGCGGAGGCGGCCATCGGCAAGTGCCGGGAGAGTCACCAGCGGGATCTGTACTACAGCATCGAAAACGGCGATTTTCCCCGCTGGATTTTCTCTGTGCAGATCATGCCGGAAAAGGATGCGGTAAATTATAAATTCCATCCCTTTGACCTGACCAAAGTCTGGCTGAAAAAGGATTATCCCCTCATAGAGGTGGGCGTCCTCGAACTGAACAAAAACCCGGAGAACTACTTTGCCGATGTGGAGCAATCAGCCTTCAACCCGGCGAATGTCGTCCCCGGCATCGGCTTTTCGCCCGACAAGATGCTCCAGGGACGTCTGTTCTCCTACGGCGACGCTCAGCGATACCGGCTCGGCGTCAACCACCAACAGATTCCGGTCAACGCCCCCCGCTGCCCTTACAACAGCTTCCACCGCGACGGCGCTATGCGGGTGGATGGCAATTACGGCAGTACCTTGGGGTACGAGCCGAACAGTTACGGAGAGTGGCAGGAGCAGCCAGCCTTCTCCGAACCGCCGCTGAAGCTGGAAGGGGACGCATATCATTGGAATTTCCGGGAAGACGATGACGACTACTATACCCAGCCAGGCCTTTTGTTCCGCCTGATGAGCCTTGCCCAGCAGAAGGTTTTGTTTGAGAACACCGCCCGTGCCATGGGCGATGCACCGGAGATGATCAAGGTCCGCCACATCGGGAATTGCATGAAGGCCGACTCGGCATACGGTAAAGGAGTAGCGAAAGCCCTGGGCATTCCGCTGAGCAAGATGCCCAAGTAGGGCAGGAAGCGGTCGAATGCCGAAGGACAAAACAAAATTATCAAAGAAATATACGAGGAGAACGGCATGAAAATTAAGGCGCCGGCATCCGATAACCCGCAATCAGTCGACGAGGGGCTTCCCGGTGGAGACAGCGGGCGGCCCCCGTCATCCGGACGGCGCTTTTCATTTTCTGAGTATTCTTCCCGCCGGCGTCCGGACCGTCATCTTGACTGCATCGAGATATTCAAGAAGCGGCATGATGTATTTTCGCGAAATACCAAGCATATCCCGGACATCAGGAGGTGTGAGGACAGAATTATTATCGAAGAATGCTTTAAGAGAAGATACAATATGCTCGAAATGGTCCGGGTGAAGATAGTAGTCTTCATTGACTTTTATCATCCGCCCCGACCTGGTCAGGGAATCCAGAGCCGTCATGAACTGCCCTTTCTCCAGATTCAATCTTTTGGCCGCTTCAGCAGGAGTTTCCGGCTGAAGACCATATTTGAAAAACTTTTTCTGAACCCGCTGCAAAATCACGGCGGAATCGGTCTCTGCGAGGTTGAATCCATTCATCTTCACCAGATCGCCGGCAATTTCAACATGACCTTCCTGAAGCATCAGGGACAGAACTAACTGAAAAAGGCCGGATTTTGCCGTTGTCCGATAGAACAGTTCTCCCTTGCCGATCCCGAGCCGCAGAGGATTGACACGATGATAATCATGGACAATCCTCCTTATCTTCTCCTTCAGTGCCGACACCTGATTCCGATGAAAAAGGCGGCATTCGTCGTCCTCATAGACAATCGCCGATTTTTTCAATTCCGACACGCGTTTCCCGACTATTGTTTCCGATTCATTCAGAATGCCGCACAGGGACAGCAGGTGTATGCCGTTTTCGCCGCTCTCCTGAATAATTAGCGTTATCTTTTCTCTCAGAGAACCCGCAGACAGTGTTTTTACATAACCCTCCAGTGGAATATCGTCTTCGGAATATGGAAAAAGAGGATGCAATATTCTGCCGCCGCCGATCGTTGCGTGAACGCCATAATCCATCATCACGAAAGTATCTCCATGAGAAACAACCAGAGGCTGCAAAGCCTTCACGACGGCATATCCCTTTTCTCCCGGCAGCAACGTTTCCTTGAACAGGAGCTTAACTTCCGCCTTCACCTTTGCCGCCAGGGCGTGAAACTGGCAGTGGGATTTCGTCTCGAAGAGCTTTTTGTTGTAAGGAAGATAGTTGAGTTCGATGAGAAATGTATCGGATTGGTAAAAGAAGTCAGAACGCGCGACAACCATCCCCTTTTCAATCTCTTCTTTTTTCACGTCGGCCAGATTGACGGCCAGCCTTTCTCCCGCGCAGCCCTCGTGGATCGTCAGGCCGTGATTCTGAAGCCCCCGAATCCGCGATTTCCTGCCCCCGGGAAGGACGACGACTTCCTCTCCCGTTGCGATACGACCTGACAGAGCCGTCCCTCTGACGACTGTCCCGAAGCCCGTAATGATCAGCACCGCGTCTATGGGAAGTCTAAACGGTTTTTCCACCGGCTTTTCCGTAATATCCGCGGCAATCCGGTCTACGGCATGTATAAATTCTTCAATCCCCTCACCGTTGAGCGATGAAACAGGAATGATCGGCGATCCCCCGAGAAATGTGCCCGCAGTGAAAGCCTCGATTTCTTCCTTTTGAAGGAGAAGCAATTCGTCATCAGCAAGATCTTTCTTGTTGAGGACAACGATTCCTTTTTTAATGCCGAGAATTTCGCAGATGTAGAGGTGCTGGCGGGTTTGCGGCTTGATTCCCTTATCGGCGGCAATGAGTAGCGCGACGACATCGATGCCCGCCGTGCCTGCCACCATCTTGCTGACAAATCGCTCATGACCAGGCACATCGACAATGCCGACCTTGACGCCCGAAGGAAGGATCATATGGGCATATCCCAGTTCCATAGTGATGCCCTTTTCTTTCTCTTCCTTCAGGCGATCGCAGCTAATCCCGGTAAGCGCCTTGATGAAGGCCGTCTTGCCGTGGTCAGTGTGCCCCGCTGTGCCCAAAATAATGTTTTTTTTGGCAGACATTCTTTTATAAATACAATGCAATCAATGATCCAAAGAGGCCCAAACTTTACCGCAGGACGGGTCTCTTGTTCAATCAAGTAGCGTTCTTCAATGCGCTCCCTCTCCCGTGCCGGAAACCACCAGCGTTCCCTCTTCTTCCATTTCCTTCAACCACTTGGGATGCTGCTTCTTCAGCCAGGCTCTCGTAACCCAGCCCGTCGTCATCGCATCCAGTGATCCCGGTGAACCGATG
>Ga0116202_10000255_pt1 | contig 28510 bp, 33 predicted proteins | sample LakKivw325mmetaG_FD_94479 | JGI IMG/M metagenome (GOLD analysis project Ga0116202, IMG submission 94479) | Anoxic lake water microbial communities from Lake Kivu, Rwanda to study Microbial Dark Matter (Phase II) - Lake Kivu water 325m metaG | ecosystem: Environmental > Aquatic > Freshwater >... | reverse complement strand
CTGGTCATTGGTAAACTGAAGCAGATTGGGGTGAAGGTTTATTGTTACACTCACTTCTTGCCTTTCGCCAGCTTACCACAATGCTCGCAATTTGGGTCTCTCTTGAGCTTAAACTCGGTAAATTTCATATTCAGCCCGTCGTAAATTAACAGTCTATTGGTCAGTAGCTGACCAATTCCAATAATGTATTTTATCACCTCGGTTGCCTGGATGCAGCCGATAACCGCCGGTGTAACCCCAATCACCGGGAATTTCTCCTCACGGGTGACTCCCCGATACACACATCTCAAACAGGCAGTTTTGCCCGGGATTATAGTCATTGCCCTTCCTTCAAAGCCATAGACAGCGCCGTGGAAAAAGGGGATATTTCTCTCCAATGCCACCTTATTTAGTAGATATCTGGTCGGTAGGTTATCCATGGCATCGACGAGTAAGTCAAAGCCAGCCGCAAGCCGAGAAATATTGGCTTCGGTTATCATCTCCTCTATAGTTTCTATTTCCACTTCTGGGTTCAGCTTCCTAAGCTTCTCGGTAGCCGAAACCGCCTTTCCCCTGCCTATGTCCTCATCCCAGTGCAAAACCTGCCGGTTCAGATTGCTAAGCTCGACCCTATCATGGTCAACGATTCGTATTACTCCCACCCCGGCTGCGGTCAAATAGGTAGCTACCGCAGAGCCAAGCCCGCCAGCACCGGCAATAAATACCTTTGCCCGCTTGAGCTTCTCCTGTCCCTCCTGCCCAAACCCCTGAATCATTATCTGCCGGTCATACCTTTCCAGCTCGTCTCTGGTAAGCATAACTACTGGTCACCTCCAGTGCCCTGTTTTACCTCTTTACCTAGCCATTCTAGGTAATCCCGATTGCCGCCGATAATGGGCAAAGCGATTATTTCGGGAACATCGTAGCTGTGGTGCTCCTTGACTAAGCTAACAATTTGATTTAATACCGATGCTTTAGTTTTGACAATTAGAAGGCTCTCCTGAGCTGAATCGACCTTACCCTGCCACCAGAAGAATGAGCTAACCCTAGGCACGATATTTACACAGGCTGCCTTCCTTTCGCTCAGCAGTACATCAGCTATTCGCCGGGCTTCTTCAGCGTTGGCTGTGGCAATAAACAGGACTATATTACTAACCTCTTCCAATCTACTTACCCCTTAATTTTACCCTGACAGAGCTTCTATTTAGCCATTATCCGCCATTCATTAGCGTAGACGTTCATCTTTCTTCCCCGGGCAAAGCCGATGAGAGTTACACCCAAATCACCAGCCAGCCTCACCCCCAAATTGGTGGGGGCAGATTTAGAGATAAGCAGAGGAATGTTTCTTCTCGCCACCTTGAGCAATATCTCCGAAGAGACCCGGCCACTGGTGATTATTAAACGCCCGGTTGTCGGTATATCCTTCAACATACACTCGCCAAAGACCTTATCAATGGCATTATGCCTGCCTATGTCCTCGGTAAAGACCAAAATGTTCTCGGTATCACACAGAGCGGCACTGTGCACCCCACCCGTCGCCTTAAACACTTCAGAGCGCTGAACAAATTCATCTACCAGAGCAAATACCTGGCTAGCTGGCATTTCAATATCGGATTCCACCTTTGCCTGACCATGGGCATGGTAAAAAGAAGCCCCCCTCCCACCTCCCGAGGTTACCAGCCGCTTACCCAAAGGCTGACTAATAAACCCCCTATCCTTTCCCGTCTCCACCTGCACCACGCCCGCCTGCTGGTCAACTATTATCTTTTTAATATCATCTTTGCCAGTGATTAACCCTTCGGAGAAAAGGAAGCCGATAGCCAAATAGTCCAGGTTTGCCGGAGAACAGAGTAAAGTTACCACCTCCTGATTGTTCAAGGTAATGGTGAGGGGAAATTCCTTGACCACTACATCAACGGTGTTACTCCTGCCTTTCTCACTAACCCGCCATACAGGGAACCTCTCCATATTGTTTGTCATCTCTGCCTCTTCAGCACCCTTAATTTGGGTAGTGGGACACTTCGCCTCTTCTTTCAGGTGGCATGCCAAATATGGACGAGATTAGACCTCTTTCTTCAGTATCTTTTCCTTAAGGGTCTCCCACTGTGCCTTAGTGAGAATACAGGTGTTACCCTTCTCCCCTATTTCCACTCGTGACTCGGTTATCTTAACTACGGGACAACACGAGCTCTCGCGGCACAATTGCACGATTTTCATCTCTCCACACCTCCTTTCCTTACTATAAATTATAGCCCCGTTTAGTTTCACTGGCAACCGCATCTGCCCACCGCACTTCTAGATTTCTTTCCTCCCCCTCACGCCTATATCGTGGAAAGCTTCACTAATATTAACCCAGAGGTTGTTTGTCAATCTCACCCCCTTTATCCCCCTCTCCACTCTTGGAGAGGGGGAAAGAGTTTTCAGAGAGGGGCTTCGCCCCTCTCTTACTCTACTCCCCCCTTCCCTTAATAAGGGAAGGGGGTCAGGGGGATGGGTTAATAAACAATCTTTAACCCAGTTTGTTGACTAAAATAGTCAACGCGGCTACACTATCATAAAAACCTATAGGCGTCAAAAATACAAAAGCTACATCCTCATAATACTGGTGAGCTTGACACTGCCTTTTCCCCGTTATTACCATATCTTTGAAACTTTCAATAAAGGAGTCCTAAAATGGCGAAAAGCATACTAGACTTGGTTGGAAATACCCCCGTTGTGGAACTGGCTAGAATAAACAACACTAAATCACTTATCCTAGCTAAGCTGGAAGCCCTAAATCCAAGTGGTAGCATAAAGGATGTAATGGCTCTTTACATGATGGACGTGGCAGAGAAAAGGGGCATGTTGAAACCGGGAAGCAAGATTATTGAGGCAACCAGCGGTAATACTGGTATATCGTTTGCCATGCTCGCCCTGCTAAAAGGCTGCCAATTTGTTGCCGTCATGCCCGAGCATATGAGCAAAGAGAGAAGGCAGATGATGCAAGCCTTTGGCGCTGAGGTTGTCCTAACCCCAGAAAAGGATGGTTTTCCTGGAGCCCTTGACAGGGTTGAGCAGCTAGCTAAGGAAATTAAAGGCGTCTGGTTGCCACGGCAGTTTGATAACCCCGATAATATTGCCGCCCACAGAGAGATTACCGCCAAGAGGATTCTGAAAGAGGTAAGGGACAGGATTGATGTCTTTGTGGCTGGAGTTGGTACCGGTGGTACCCTCATGGGTGTGGCAGAAGCGTTAAGAAAGGTTTACCCTAATGTAAAAATTGTTGCCGTTGAGCCAGCGGAATCAGCGGTAATGAGTGGCGGAAAGCCGGCCTCACACCTAATTCAAGGAATTGGCTCAGGATTTGTCCCCAGTCTGGTAAATATGGACTTCATAGATGAAGTGATTAAGGTAAAGAGCAACGACGCCGTGGCTATGACCAGGAGATTGATGAAAGAGGAAGGGCTGATGGTGGGCATTTCTTCAGGTGCCAATGTCCTTGCTGCCCTAGAGGTTGCCCAGAGGTTGGGAAAGGGTAAGACTATTGTTACCATCCTACCAGACAGAGGGGAGAGATACTTAAGCATGGATTTATTCTAAGCGGTGCTAAAATCTAGCTTGATTGAAATCTGACATACGGTATTCCGCTTCTGCTTAACCCGAAGGAATATAGTCCCAATATCAACGAAAGGACAGTCTTGCAATGACTGAATCTGGTGAAGAACAGATAATCAAGAGTAACTGTCGGGGGTGTCATGGTGGCTGTGGGGTGTTGGTCTATGTCAAAGACGGTCTCATCACCAGGATTGAAGGCGACTCTGATTTCCCTACCAACCACGGTTCCATGTGCAGTCGTGGGCTTGCCTTTAAGCAACTGGTATATCACCCCGACCGGGTTCTATATCCGCTCAAACGAGCCGGCAAAAAGGGAGAAGGTAGGTGGCAGCGCACCTCCTGGGATGATGCCCTGGATACTATTGCCGCTAGGTATAAACGGATTAAGGAAGAATATGGTGCTGAGGCTATTGTCCTCGGCTATGGCACGGGGCGAAACTATGAAAACTTTCTCTACCGTTTCGCCAATCTGCTGGGAACGCCCAATGTCCTCACCGCCGGGCACATATGTTATGGACCGAGGATAGCTACTACCAGCATTACTTGCGGCCGGTTCCCGGTGAGCGACTACGAGGGTAAGCCGAGTTGCGTGATGGTGTGGGGAAATAATATGGTCTGGACCAACCCTGACGAATATACCGGCGAGAACCTGTGCCGGGCACTATCGGAAGGAGCAAAACTCATCGTCGTTGACCCTAGGCTAACCTACCTGGCAGGCAGGGCTGATATCTGGCTCCAGCTTAGACCGGGGACAGATGCGGCGCTGGCGCTAGGCATGGCTAACGTGATAGTTAACCAAGAGCTTTACGATAAGGAATTCGCCCAGAAATACGTTTACGGCTGGGAGGAGTTCGTTGGGCGGGTTAACCACTACCCTCTGGACAGGGTGGAGGAAATCACCTGGGTACCGGCAGAGAAGGTTGAGGAAGCTGCCCGGCTCTACGCCCAGACCAAGCCTGCCTGTATCCAGTGGGGAGTAGCTATCGAGCAGACAGTAAATTGTACTGATAATATCCGAGCCCTTGTCGCCTTGATGGCAATAACCGGTAATCTGGATGTACCTGGAGGAAATGTCTTTTTCCCGCCGCCTCCAATGCAGCCCGTCGGCAAGTTTGCTCTGCATCGCGATTTACCTCCTGAGCAAAGAGTCAAACGGCTGGGGGGCAACACCTACAAGCTGGCTGACAGAATAGCGGTGATAACCCCGAAGATGGTCTGGGATGCTATCCTTACCGGAAAGCCCTACCCAGTGAAAGCTGTACAACTTCATGGCTCTAACCCGGTGATAACCAGAGCCAACGCCAGTGAGGTCTATAAGGCACTAAGCCAGGTTGACTTTCTGGTGGTAGCTGACTTCTTCCTGACGCCGACAGCGGAGCTGGCGGACATCTTTCTACCAGCAGCCACCTGGCTGGAAATGGAAGACATCGGCGACTACTGGAAGCGTTATAGCTACTTATACCCCAGAAAAAAGGTTGTCCAGATTGGCGAATGCCGCTCAGACCACGAAATATTCATGGAGCTGGGTAAAAGACTGGGGCAGGAGCAGTACTGGCGGCAGAGTGTGGAGGCTGACCTCGACTACATACTTGAGCCTTCGGGACTTACCTGGAAGCAATTTCGGCGGCTGGATTACCTCAAGGCAGAGATGGAGTACCGCAAATATGAAAAGAATGGCTTCTCCACCCCAACCGGGAAAGTCGAGCTTTATTCAACCATCATGGAGAAGTGGGGCTACGACCCACTGCCAAAGTACCGGGAAATACCGGAAAGCCCAGTGAGCCAGCCGGAGATAGCCAAGAAATATCCCCATATCTTGATAACCGGTGCCAGGTCTCCAGTCTTCTTTCACTCTGAACACCGTATGATTCCCTGGCTAAGGGAGATCCATCCCGACCCTATTGTTGAGATTCACCCTGAGGCAGCCAAAAAACACGGGATTAAGGATGGGGACTGGGTGTTTATTGAAAGTCCCAGGGGCAGGGTTAAGCAACGGGCGAAGCTTACCACCGGAATTGACCCCAGGGTGGTGGCTGCCCAGCACGGCTGGTGGTTCCCCGAAGTAAAAACCCCAGACCACGGCTGGAAGGAGTCCAACATCAATACCCTGACTGATAATGACCCGAAAGGCTATGATGTGGCTATGGGGTCAACCAACCTGAGGGTCTTGATGTGCAAGATATACCCGGCTGGGCAGGAGGAGTAAATACCGATGGAATACGCCCTTATAGTGAATACTGATGACTGCGTTGGCTGTAATGCCTGCGAGGTAGCTTGTAAACAGGAACATGGCCTACCCGTTGGACCAAGGTGGATAAGGGTTTACCCCGATAGCCCCCGGGAGATAGAGGGTAAATTACAACTTAGATATATCGTGACCTATTGCCTGCACTGCCGCCGCCCTCCGTGTAAGGATGCCTGCCTGGTGAAAGCCATAACCAAAAGGGAGGATGGCATTGTCTTAATTGACCGGGAACTGTGCATCGGCTGCAAGGACTGTATTGAGGCTTGCCCCCTCGGAGTGATGCAGTTTGACCAGGAGAAAGGAATAGCCCAGAAATGCGACCTGTGTGTGGCTCGGCTAGATAGGGGGTTACCACCAGCCTGCGTAGCTGCCTGCCCCAGCCATTGCATCCACTTTGGCGACACCAAAGAAATCACCGAGAAATTGGGGGCAAAGAAGCTCTTGGTCTGGTATAAAGCTGTTGCCCCCTGAGTATGACACAACAAAGGTAGCCACGAAAGTTCCACTATCAATCTCTCTGAATCCCGCCTCGGGTAACACATAATCCTCTTCACTTATACAGCTTGTTATAGACATTTACACAAGTGTAGCGTTGATAAGAGGCATCTACACAAGTGCAGTGTTGACAAAAGACATTTATTGTGCTTTAATATGGTCAGTAGTCCACAAAGCACGAAAATAGATAGACCTTTGGCTTTATAGCCGTCAATAAGACAAAAATAATACAGGAGGTGGAACTATGAACCGGATTATGAAAAGTCTTCACCAAGGCAATAAGGGCTTTACTCTGATAGAGCTGCTTATTGTTATCGCCATTATAGGGGTACTAGCGGCGGTGGTTTTGCCCAATGTCACCGGGCTTATTGGCCATGGCCAGGCTGAGGGGGCAAAGGCTGAACTGGCAACCATCCAGACAGCCATAGACACCATGATGGCGAAGGAGAAGCTGACCTCAGTAACAGCTACCGCAGCAACTAATAATATGTCAGCCTTTCCTACCGGCAAGCCGTTGTACCCAAACTATTTGCGGACGGCAACAAGCAAGGGCACCTATTCTTGCAGCGCCACTGGCTTGGTTACCCAAGTAACTACCGGTTACGAGTAGTTTGCTGGCTGACATATGATAGCTGAGGGTAGTTGCTGACCACAGCAGTTGTTCAGACCGGCTGGTAACTAATAAGGGGAGGGGTACTTACGCGCTGGGGCAGCTTTGCCGTTACTGCCCAAATCTCTGGCGTGTTGCCCTCCGAGATGAACAAGCAAGAGACGAGTCCCATGAATAGAAAAATATTGGTTATTGAGGATGACCCAAAAGCCTTGAGGTTCATCAGGTATACCCTGGAGCAAAAGGGTTACCAGATGGTCACGGCAGCAAACGGGCTGGAAGGGCTGAGGAAAGCCAAGACCGAAGCGCCTGACCTCATCATCCTGGATGTCATGCTGCCAGGTATAGATGGCTTTGAGGTTTGCCATCGCCTGCGGGCTGAACCTCAGACTGCTCAGCTACCTATTTTGATGATTTCAGCTAAAGCTCAGGAAGTAGATAAAGCTACCGGGTTCAAGGTGGGGGCAGACGACTATGTCACCAAGCCGGTAGGTCCAGCGGAGATAGTAAGCCGGGTGGAGGCACTGCTAGCCAGAAAAGCCGTGGCTTGGTCAATAATAGAGGTGGCGCAACAGATTATTGCTCAGGAGAAAGAGCGTGGACAGAGATAAAGGGGAGGCATCGGTTGGTAGAGCAACCAGAAAAAGTCTGGGCGAAATGCTAATTGAGGAGAACCTGATTACCGCCGAACAATTAAAGAACGCCCTGGAACTGCAGCGGAGGCAGGGAGGAAAACTCAGCCAAATTCTGATAGACCAGAGGCTGGTCAAAGCTGAGGACCTGGCAGCAGTGTTTAGTGTCCAGCTAAATGTGCCTCTAATTGACCTCAAGAGGCATCTGGTTCAACCTAATGCCCTACAGTTTGTTCCTGAAGATATGGCCAGGAAACATACCCTTATTCCACTGGATGTGGTCGGTGATTCGCTAATAGTGGTTATGGCTGACCCGGAGGACATCCCTACTATTGAGGACATTAAGGCTCAGTCAAGGATGAGGGTTGAGGTAGCACTCGGTATCCCTTCCGATATTGAGCAAGCGATTGACCTCAACTATGGGTCTAGAGGTGAAATAGAGAAACAGGTAAGCCAGTATGCACCACCCGTTGAGGAAGAAGCTGGGGTTACCTCTGAAATCATTGCTCGGACACCTATTGCTCAAACCCTTGACCTTCTTATCGCCCAGGCAGTAAGGGATAGAGCTTCGGACGTCCACATTGAACCGCAGGGAAATAGGCTGCGAATCCGCTATCGCATTGATGGCATCCTGCATGATATGTTTTCCCTGCCACTGAGTGCTCACACGGCGCTGGTGACCAGGGTTAAAATCCTAGCTGAGATGAACATTGCCGAGCAAAGACGCCCTCAGGATGGTCAGTTCTCGTTCAAGGTAGGGGATAAGGAGATTGACATTCGGGCGGCTACCATGGAAACGGCATGTGGGGAGAGGGTGGCGTTACGGATTCTGGATAAGTCCCTCTCCCTTTTCACCTTGCCTGAGCTGGGGTTGCTACCTGAGGCGCTCAAGAAGTATCGGGCGATGCTGAAGAGTCCCTTTGGCATGATACTGGTAGGCGGCCCCACCGGCTCGGGTAAGACGACTACCCTCTATGCATCAATTAACCAGCTGGAGCAAAACGAGCGTAATATCATGACCATTGAGGACCCTATTGAGTACCATTTCATAGACATTAACCAAACCCAGGTCAACCTTAAGGCTGGGATTACCTTTGCCACAGGTCTCAGGGCTATCATGCGCCACGACCCGGATATAATTCTGGTAGGCGAGATACGGGATAAAGACACAGCAACGATAGCAGTTCAAGCCGCTCTTACCGGGCATCTGGTACTGTCTTCAATTCATGCTAATGATGCGGTTAGCGTTCTTTTCCGACTAATGGACCTGGGTGTTGAGCCGTATCTCGTCTCTTTAACGCTAGCCGGTATTGTTGTCCAGCGGATGGTTCGCTGTATCTGCCCTCGTTGCCGTGCTCCTTGCCAGCCATCAGTGGAAGAGCAAATAGCCTACGATGAGGAAATGGAGCGACAGCCAGCTACCTTTTATAGTGGGACAGGGTGCAACCTTTGCGCCAACACCGGCTACCGGGGGCGAACCGGGCTCTTTGAACTCTTGGTTATGAGTGAGGAAATTAGGCGAATGTTACTTAGTAATGCCAGCGCCGGTGATATTAGAGCTGAGGCACTCAAGGAAGGAATGGTAACCATGAAACGCGACGGGATGCTAAAAGTGAGAGGGGGCATTACCTCAGTTAGTGAGGTGCTGCGCAGCGTCTTTTCCATCGGCTGAGCATTGGGGGGTTAAACCATGGCCTACCACTTTACCGCTTATACTGTTGATAAAAGGATTGTGCAAGGCACCATTGATGCCACTTCCGAAATTACGGCCGAGGAAGCCTTGTACCGGGCTGGGTATCATCGCATTCTCAACCTGAGGGAGGTACAGCCAAGACCAAGTTTAGAAAAATTGATGCCAACCCTGTTTGGAGTTAGGACGCAGGATGTGATTGACTTCTCGCGCCAGCTAGCTACCCTGATTGAGTCCGGTGTTACCATCCTCAACGCTCTGCAACTACTCCAGTCCCAAGCCTCCAGGGCTGCCATCAAAAAAACCATCGCCGGATTGATGGTCGAGCTTCAAGGCGGTAGCTCCCTTTCCCAGGCGCTCAGCAAATTCCCACCGGCATTCTCCTATACCTACTGCCAAGTGATTAAGGCAAGCGAGCAGGCAGGAGACCTTGACGTCGGTCTGAGGCAAATAGCCAGCTACATGGAGAAACAGGCGGTAACGAGGGGGAGGGCAAGACGCGCTCTGGCATATCCTGTCCTGGTGCTGCTTATAGCCAGCGGGGTGTTTGCCCTACTCATTACTGTTGCCCTGCCGCCACTGGTTGGACTATTTACCTCACTCGGTGCTGAATTGCCCTGGACGACGAGGCTGCTTATTGCTACTGCTAGTTTCTTCGTCAACTATAAACTCTACCTTCTGGAGGGACTACTTATACTAACTATTTTGATTTTTGGCTTCATGAGGCTACCGGCGGTAAAACTGACCATAGACAGGTTAATGTTGAAGATTCCGCTTATTGGCACTATCAATATACAGCGCAATATGTACCATTTCTGCCAAACAACAGCCATGCTACTAAGAGCCGGGCTTCTGTTGCCTCAGATAATGAATGTCGTAACTCAAACCGTCGGCAACAGGATTGTCCGCCAAGCATTGAGGGAGGTTAGAGACAAGCTGGTTCAGGGGCAAGGTTTATCGCAACCAATGGCTGCCATTGACCTGTTCCCCCGGCTCGCCGTAGAGATGGTAGTGGTAGGGGAGAAAACAGGCAACCTAGAATCCAACCTGGCTACAGTCGCCGACTTCTATGAACAAAGTGTTGACCGTAAGATTAACACACTGATATCAATGATAGAGCCGACATTGACGATACTCGTCGGGCTAGTGGTTGTTTTCATCGCCCTTTCAATGATAACACCATTGTATTCCATACTGGGGTCTATACGATGACGGCTGCAGAAGGCATCAGAAGGTGAAAAAGGTAAAAGTCTGGATTCGAGACGAAAGAGGATTGGGCTTGGTCGAGTCTTTAGCCGCAGTTGCCGTCTTGGGGGCTACCGTGGTTGCTTTTGTCGTCGCCCTGTCAACCGGGTCAATTGCAGTGCGTGAGAGCGACCAGGAAGCTGTGGCACAGAGCTTGGTGCGAAGCCAGCTAGAATATATCAAGAATTACCCCTACGACCCGGCAGCAACTACCTATCCTAAAGTAGCTGAGTTAGAAGGATACGATATCTCCGTTGAAATTAGCCCTATCCCCGATACTGATACCAACATCCAGCAAGTAACCGTAACCATCTCCCGAGACGGGGAGGAGATACTGACGGTTGAGGGCTATAAGGTGAACCGATGAGGTGGCAGAAAGGGTTTACCATAACTGAGCTGCTTGTAACCGTGGCTATCACCGGACTTATCGTCAGTTTCTTTGGCACGGCTGTCTATCAGATTATCACCGTCACCGAGTATGGCAATGATGAGATGATAGCCAGGCATGAGCTTCAAAATGCCGCTCACTGGGTCAGCCTTGACGGGCAGATGGCAAGGACGGCAAGCGGCAGCAGTGAGCTAGTGCTGACTCTACCCGACGGCTCCACAATCACCTATGCTGTGGAGAACAGAGAGCTTCGCCGTACGGCTGAGGAGTCACAAATGACATTAGCCCGAAATATCAGTAGCATTTCCTTTTCCGTTGAAAACCGCATTATTACCATGACCATAACCTCATCTCCTGAGGGGAGGCCGAATGTGAGTGAGCAGGGGATATATAAGGTTTGCCTCCGACCCACAGAAGAGGAGGAATGATGAATAACCAAAAGGGACAAGCCCTTCCTGTGGCCTTAGTTATCCTGGCGGCGGGGATACTCATCATCACCCCCTTCCTCAGCCATGCCAGTAGCAACGTCACCGGCTCTCGAATCTACGGGCAGGCGATAACCGAGCAATACTCCGCCGATGCTGGGGTTGAGTATGCTATCTGGCAGCTGCTAAACGGTGAAACAGAAGTGCCAGGATTCACGCTAAATACCAACACGGTGAACGTTACCATAGAGGATGAGGGGGAGGGAAATTACAAGATTACCTCCGTAGCTACCGGTGACGATGGAAGCAGCACTACAATTGAAGCCACTGTGTTGATAACCGTGCAGTTCTCTGATGATGGCTTTACTATATTCGAAGGTGATTTCACTCTAAAAAAAGGTAAAATATACACCGGCGATATTTATGTTAAGGGGAATGTCCTACTGAATCGAGGGGCTATAATCAACGGCACTGTCTATGCTGGAGGAGATGTCTACCTGGACCAAGGGGCTGTAATTGATGGCGACGTCTGTGCTGGGGGAAACATCCAACTGGGCCGAGGGGCTGTAATCAACGGCAATGTCTATGCTGGAGGCAATGTCCAACTGAAGCAAGGGGCTGTAATTGATGGCGATGTCCATGCCGGAGGGAATATCCAATTGGATCAAGGGGCTGTAATCACCGGTGATTATCCCCTTCCCTATGAGGGATGTCCGCTGTTTGCCCCTAGCAGCTTAGATATCTTAACCTGGGAAATAACGCCTCAATGAGCTTAAAGAAGAGAATGAAACTTTGATGAAGGGCAAGCTATTTATCACACTGTTAATTATTATCTTGCTGGTGGTCTATTACCTCCTTGGGATGGGCTATATGAAGCAGCAAAAGGAGCATGAGGCGCTGACTTCCCAAATTGCTGATGTCACCCAAACGCTTAGAGAAATGCCCAAGCCTCCTCAGGACCTTGAGCAGCGGTTAGCCGCTGCTCAAGCAAGCCTGACTGCTGAGCAGAGCGCATTCCCCGACAAGATAAACACCACGCAGGTCATCAATAGTATCCTTGAGTTGGCTGATGACTGCGAGGTTAAGGCTATTCCCTTGATAACCCAACCGTGGTCAACAGAGGAGGTTGGGCAACATGGCTATTACGTTTTCCGGCTAAATGTGGCAATCGTGGGGAGCCTGTCTCAACTGCTGACCCTCGTTGACGAAGTGGAAAATGGCGAGTTTGAAACCCTCGTCGTGGAGGGGCTGGAGGTCACTAGGGTCACCGAACCGCCTGAAGAAACTGCCGAGGGGGCTATACCTGTCACTGCCAGCTTAGACCTGGCTATCTATGCCCGGTATTTGATTCCTGATTAAGGAGCCTATTGAAAAATGTATGTGACGCTTAATATCAGTGCCACCAGTATAAGACTGCTCTGCGTAAAAGGAAGGCAGGTAAACAAGTGGGCAAGTGCGCCGCTGGCACCAGGGTTGGTCAAAGATGGTCTCATTTTACAGCCCAAAGCAGTAGGGGCAGCCATAGATGCCCTGTTTACCTCCATGAAAGTCCCTAAGAAAGGAGTCATCACCAGCCTGACTGGACTGTCCTTCAGTTACCGCATTCTGAGCTTACCACGGATGAAGCCCGCCCTTCTAGACGAGGCTATCCGGCGGGGGGCAAGGAAGGAAATGCCATTGCCCGTGGAGGAGCTGTACCTTTCCTGGCAAGCTATCGGTGGTGGACGTGATGAGCTGGATTTCTTTGTTTTGGGCGTGCCGCGAAACCCTGCCGATGCTGTGGTTCAGACACTAGCCGAGGCTGGGGTGAAGCCTTACCTCATGGAGCTTAAGCCACTGGCGCTGGCTAGAGCAGCTAACCGAGGAGATGCCTTAATAGTGGCTGTGGAGCCTGACTGTTTCGACATTGTTCTAATAGCTAATGGTATTCCTGCTGTCATGCATACAATGACTCCGAGGGGGGAAGGAGCCAGTATAGAGGACAACGTTCAGCGGCTAACCGACGGGTTATCAAAAACGGTGAAGTTCTATAACAGCAGCCACCCGGGAACCCCCCTTAGTCCAGACACACCTTTGTTGCTGACCGGAGAGCTATTAGCTGAGGCTACCACCAGCAAGCTTATCCAAGCCGAGATAGACTACCCAATCGAGCCCTTAGTCCCGCCATTAGAATTTTCGCCTGACTTGCCCCTGGCTATATATGCCACCAATATGGGGCTGGCTCTGAAAAAGGTGCCACAAAAGACAGCCACCCGTTTACACGATGTAAATCTCAACATAATGTCCGATAAATATAGGGCTAAAGTCCGCCCGGTAGCACTGCGATACATACTTTTCTCTTTAACTGTGATAATCGCTATCGGTCTCCTGTTTCCCTTATACCAAGTCAAGAGCCAGGCTGATACTGAAACTATGCATCTGCAAACCGAGTTAGCGACGCTTAGCCAGGAACTCCATCAAGCTCGCCTGGCTTTCAACCAGGCAGAGCAAGACGAGGACACTATAAATAAACTAGCCGCCGAGGTAGAAGCCATAAGACAGGAGCATCAATACATTATGAGCCAAGGCGGTGACTTCGCCAGCAATCTGGAACTGGTTACCAATGCCCTTCCATCTGAAGCCAACTTCACCTACTTGGAGATAGGCACTGACCAGATTGTTGTAGAGGGTGAAGCTGATAGCTCCTTCACCGTCATCAGCTACGCCAAGGCTTTAGAGGCACAAGGCGGGCTGTCTGAAGTTCGTATTGCCGGGATTGATGAGCCTGAGAACACTGAAAGTGCGGAGGCTGAGAGCCCTGGGGTGTCGTTCAAAATTATTATTACTAGGTAGGATGAGGAGACAGAAATGCATATCAATGACCTGCTTCGCATAACGGTAGCTAAGGGTGCCTCAGATTTGCATCTCAAGGTGGGGAGTGCCCCTGTGCTGCGTATCAATGGTGAGCTTACCACTCAAGGCGAGATGCCTGAGATGACAGCCGAGGACATGAAACAGCTCTTTGCGGAAATAACCACTGAAGAACAAGGAAGCTTCTTTGCCGACGAGCTTGAGTTAGATTTTGCTTACCAAGCTAACGGCATCGGACGATTCCGCATCAACGCCTGCTTTCAAGAAGGTACGATTAGCCTTGCCTGTCGCCTGGTTAAAACGCGGATCCCCACCATTGATGAACTAGAGCTACCGGAGGTGTGTAAGAGCCTAGTCCTGAAACCCAGCGGCCTCATCATAGTCACCGGACCAACCGGGTGTGGCAAATCAACTACCCTTGCTGCCATGATGAACTATCTCAATCAGAAAGAGAAACGCAAGGTGGTCACCATCGAGGACCCTATAGAATTTGTGCATCAAGATAACAAATGTATATTCTCTCAACGAGAGCTCGGCACAGATACTAAATCCTTTGCCAATGCCCTGAAGCATGTGCTCCGCCAAGACCCAAATGTTATATTGGTGGGAGAAATGCGAGACCTGGAGACGATGGCCACCGCATTAACTGCTGCTGAAACAGGACACCTCATCCTCACCACCCTCCACACCCCCAGTGCTCCCGAGGCTATTGACCGATTTATTGACATCTTCCCATCCCACCAGCAGCAACAGGTGCGCATACAGCTCTCTGCCGCCCTTGAAGGATTACTCTATCAGATTTTAGTACCCAGAAAGGATGGCTCTGGGCGCATTGCCGCTGTAGAGATAATGCTGGCTACCCCAGCGGTTAGGAATCTTATCAGGGAAGGAAAGACCTACCAGCTGATGAACACTATACAGACGGGAGCCCAATATGGGATGCAGACTTTAGACCAGGCGCTGCTTACCCTGTGCCGTAACGGGGTCATAAGCCGGGAAGAAGCACTGGCTCATAGTGTAGATGCAGAGGAACTAAAGGAGAGGCTTGACAACTCTCATTAGAAAGCGAAAAGCCTCTGGCGCCTTACGATATTTTTAGCCTTCCTCAGAGAAAACAACCCCTAATGTCATAATTCTGTAACTTTTTCTCTTTCCATTTTATGACTTTGTTATTGCCATTTGGCTATTATGTCGGTGAATACCTCAAAGTCCGGGGAGCGGGACTTTCAAGAGGAAATCAGTAATGGAAACCGAGCAGGATAAGACTTTAGAAGCACTTCAAATTGCTATCCAGATGGAAATTGATGGCAAGAAATACTATCTGAAAGCTAGCCAAGAAAGTAGTAATGAGCTGGGTAAGAAACTGTTACAGTCGCTAGCTACTGAAGAAGACGTCCACCGGCAGAAGTTTGAGCAGATATATGATACTATAAGGAAGAAAAAAGTCTGGCCGGTAACTGATTTTCAACCTGACGGGGGCAAAAGGCTGAGAACCATATTTGCCAAGGCAATCGACGAAACTGGCTCAAAAATAAAAGCTCCTGCCACTGAGCTTGATGCCGCACAAACCGCCATGGATATGGAAAATAAGACCTGTGATTTCTACAGAAGCCAAGGGGAAAAAGCGACCTATGACGCTGAGAGACAATTTTATCACACCCTGGCTGGCGAAGAAAGGGAGCATCACCTAATTCTCCTCGATTACTACGAATATCTCAAAGACCCGGCAGGCTGGTTTGTTAAAAAGGAACATCCTTCCCTGGATGGGGGCTGAATAAGTAATAGATAGGTTGAAGCCGGTGAATGTTAAGGCTCTACATAAGTTAGGCTACGGTCTATATATCGTAAGCTCAAGAAAGGGAGATAGGCTCAACGGGCAAATCGCCAACACCGTGTTTCAAATCACCTCTGAGCCGCCTACTATCGCCGTAAGCATCAACAAAAACAACCTAACCCACGAATTTATCACGGCAAGTAAGGTGCTGGCAGTCTCTGTCCTCTCCCAGGATACACCTCTTACTTTTATCGGTCGCTTCGGCTTCAAGTCAGGTAGAGACGTAGATAAGCTTAAGGAAATTAACTATAAAATAGGTGAAACCGGAGCACCGGTAGTTACTGAGCATACTCTGGCTTATCTGGAAGTTAAGGTGGATAAAGAAGTAGATGCGGGAACGCATACTATTTTCATCGGCGAGCTTGTGGGAGCCGAGGTTATCACGGAAGGTGAGCCAATGACCTATGCCTACTATCATCAGGTCAAGCGGGGCACCACCCCCAAGACCGCCCCCAGCTATATTGAGGAGAAGAAGGAAGCAGCTAAAATGGCAAAATACAAATGTAGGGTTTGCAGCTATATCTATGACCCGGAACTAGGAGACCCCGATGGCGGCATAAAACCGGGGACACCCTTTGAAAAGCTACCTGATGATTGGGTATGCCCGGTATGTGGGGCTGCCAAGAGTGAATTCGAAAGGATAGAGTAGTAATCTTAAGGAAACAGAGTCAGGAGGCATGAAATGGAACAGGTTAAGGACAAGGATAAAATCGTTGCTTTACTGAACCAGGACCTTGAGGGTGAGCACGGTGCTATCATTCAATATTTGACCCAGGCCTATGCTATAGGCGAAGGCGAGATGGCTTGCGAGATTGAAGCTATCGCCAGGGAGGAAATGCGCCACCTGGACTGGCTGGCGGAGACCATAACTGAACTGGATGGTGCCCCAAGCCTAAAGCGGGGGAAGATGCGCATGGGCGGCGAGTCAGTGGCTGACTGGATGGGAAATGATGTGTTGCTGGAAGAGGACGCCATTAACCAGTATAAAGAGCACATCAAGGCTATTGATGACCCCAAGATAAAGCGACTATTGAAGCGCATCCTGTCCGACGAAGAATCACACCACGGTGATTTCAAACACTTCGTGGACAAGGCACGGAAGGAGGGGGCTAAAGATTTGAGAGGCAGTCGGCAGGATAAGGTTACTCAGACTCTTAATTGGGGCATTGAGCACGAATACACCGTCATCCTCCAGTATCTACTTCACTCTTATATGACAACCAGTGACGAAGTTAAAGAAGAAATGCAAGACCAGGCAATAAATGAGATGCAACACCTGGGCTGGCTGGCTGAGAAGATGGTTGGCAGTAGCGGCAGTCCCAGAATTGAGCACACCGAGGTTGACCGGTCAACTAGGACTGCTGACATGCTCCGGGCAGATATTAAAGTCGAGAAGGAGGTAGCCGAGGCATATGACCGCGCCGCCAAGGAGGTTAAGGAGAAAGACCTAAGGCAGCTCCTGCTTCGGATTAGAGACCACGAAGTATACCATACTGAGGTCTTTAACGACCTGCTAAAGGAAGAAACGAAGTAGAGGGAGACGGTGCCAAAATGTCTATCTCTTTTTCTGGCAGCGAGCTTATCAACATAGCCATTGGTATCGAGAGGAGAGGGATTGCCTTCTACGATATCATGGCTGATTCAACCAAGAATGCCGTCGCCCGTGATGTCTTCCGCTATCTCGCCGATATGGAACGCCAGCATATTCAGATTTTTCAGGGGATGCTCAGTGAAGCCGATAAATACCAGTTTTCAGAGAGCCATGCCGGGGAATATACTGCTTATCTTCAGGCACTGGTTGAAAGCGCCGTTTTCAGTGATGAGTTGGTCGCCAGCGAAATGGCGACCCGGGCAGAGAGCGATATTGCCGCTCTGGAACTGGCTATCGGGGCGGAGAAGGATTCCATACTCTTTTACTACCAGATGAGAGATATAATGCCCCAGCGAGCCCAACCGACGGTAAATAGGGTAATATCTGAGGAAAAGTCGCACCTGCGGCAGCTATCAGAACTCAAGAAAAAACTAGCCGCTCTCTAACCTCTAGAAAAGTCACCCAATTTGTTCGTTGCCAAAAAGGCAGTGCTAGCCTATAATGCAGCCAATGCCCTTTGGTCAAAGCACCCTGCTGGAACAAGTCATTAATAACCTGATGAATTCGGCAGTAGATGAGATTATCGTGGTGCTGGGGTATAAAGCCGAAGAGGTAATAAAGACCTAGGAGGAGAAAATGACTAAGGCAACAAAAATAGCAGTGTTAGGTGGCGGCAATGGGGCTCATGCCATGGCGGCTGACCTGACGCTAAAAGGGTATGAAGTAAATATGTGCGAAGCACCTGAGTTTAAGCAGGCATTCAGCACCACCCTTGAGCGGCAGGCGATAGACCTCATTGATGCCTGGGGGGAAAGGCACACAGTTAAGCTAAATATAGCCACAACCGATTTTGCCCAGGCGCTAAAGGGTGTTAGCTACATCATGATGGCTGTCCCCGCTATCGGGGCAAAGAGCTTTTTTAGCTCCATAGTGCCCTACCTGGAAGATGGGCAAACGATAATTAAATGGTCGGGAAACTTCTCAGCCCTATTATTCACCAACACACTAAAAGAAAAGGGGATAAAGAAAGACATTACCCTTGCCGAGGGACATACCCTCCCGTGGGGCTGCCGGCTGGTGGTGCCAGGCACAGTCCAGATAATGGTCTGGGCAGTTAAGCTCCTTCTAGCTACCCTACCGGCAAAGAACATAGACAGGGTAATTAATGACGTAAGCAAAATGTATCCCGTGGTTGCCGGCGAGAATGTTCTGGCTACTACCCTGAACAATCTTAACCCCGTTGTCCACCCCGTTGGTAGTGTTATGAACGCCGGCTGGATTGACACTGCGGGGAAAGACTTCTACCTTTATCGGGATGGGAATACCCTGTCCATATCCAGGGGGATTAAAGCAGTTTTTGAAGAAGTATCCAAAGTAGCCGCTGCCATTGGTGTAACCATGCTTGAATACCCGGAAGAGGACTTCTGGAGGAAGAGCACCATTATGTCAACCTATTTCCGGGCTGCCTTCGATAAGGAAGATGCCGTAACAAAGATATCAGGCCCGTCATCGGTGAAGAGCAGGTATATAACTGAGGATATCCCCTACGGGCTGGTGCCTATTGCCAAACTGGCACGTAAGTTCAATGTGGCTACCCCAGTTATTGATGCTGTAATTCAGTTTGCCTCGGTGATAAACCAGACCGACTACTGGGAACAAGGTGTGTCACTGGAAGAGCTAGGAATAGCCACCTTAAGCAAGAAAGAGTTAGCCAGGGTATTGCGGGAAGGCTTTTGACCATCCGGCGCGCTGGATAGCTACAGCCAGCGGTCGGATTCGAACCGACGACCGACGGTTTACGAAACCGCTGCTCTACCCCTGAGCTACGCTGGCGCCTGAAGCTAACTCCGTGAAAAGTCGCGACAATTCCGCGACGAAATGTTTTCGGTTATCCCTGGGGGCAGAACTTCACCAAGCAGTGCCATAGCATCCTTCTGCATACCGTCTATTATATGGCTATAGGTGTCCATTGTAAAGGCGATGGAGCTGTGCCCCAATGCCTTACTGATTACTTTAGGCTTTGCCCCAGGTAACAGCATGAGGCTAGCGGCTTCTCTTCCGGACTAGCAAACACCGCGGCGCTTGTATAGCACCTGGGAAACCGATATGGACAGCACGCTTGATACCTACAGCCATGTTGCCCCAGGATTACAACAGGCGGCGGCCAAACGCTTTGACGAGGCTTTTGGCACCAAGTATAATGAACCTGAAAATGAGGCTATTGAAAAACCCGTTAGCGAAATGTTAGCAAAAATGGCACTGCCCCCCGTTATGTTAATCACTTGGGGACAAATTTATCTTAAAAAAAGAGCATGCGCCTATAGCTCAGCGGACAGAGCATCGGTCTTCGGAACCGAGGGTCGTGGGTTCGAATCCCCCTAGGCGCGTACCTACGTCTTTAGCCTCCGCACCTGAAGCAAGATATCCAGCCAATTGGCGTCTTGGCGACGAATTTACCCCCCTCCTCGGTTTCCCTATCTCAGCGCCCCGGGAGGCGAAGATAACCTGCGCCCCCATAAACAATTTCTTTTTTGAGCCGGTCTTCACCATCCCGGGACGCCACAATAAACAACATGCCTCCTCAGGCTTGTGGCTAGTACTCTCCTCTTAACCAAGTTTACTTCCCCTGACGTTCCTTGTCTTTAACTTGGTCGGCTGGAGAGCTTACTTGCGCTCTTTTAATAAGGGACTTGATTACCCTGTCTTTCTCCATATAGCGGGTTAAGCGGCAAGCTGCCCACCTGTCAATTTCAGCCTCAGGTAGACCTAACTTCCTGGCAATGTTTAGAGTCGCTTCGACCACCTTTCTGGAGTAGTCAGTTTTCTCTTCAAACCAAGCTTCTACGCCATAGGCTATTGAATCCATGATGTCAAGAAAGTTACCCTGAGTTTTATTAGTTTGTTGCTTAACTTTGCCCTCAATAGAGAGGCAAACCCCATTTTCCGGTGTGAGGTTTCTTTTCTGGGAGGTTTTGCCTGCCCTGTTGTTAATCCCAGGGGGGTCAAAAATCTTCATAAGCCGACTTTCTGTCCCAGAGATGCCGCTACCATTCCTGGCAGATTCTATGGGTTGGTTGGTGGCGAGCGGCTCTTTCTAGCATAGTTGTTGACTTTTGATATGACAACCCCCTTTAGTGGAATTTTGCCGCCTTTGGTTTCTCCTCTAAGTGGGTACTACCCAATAGTGGAGGCAGCCAAGTGACAGAGCGGAATATCCATGGTTTACCGTAAGATAGGGTGATGAAAATATCACTGGCTTATTTGATAATACCAGCACGCGCTGCCTGGATAGCGGCACGAATTCGGCTGGAGGCATGCAACTTAGCCAGGATGCTCTGCATATGTTTCTTTACTGTATCTTCGGCAATACTGAGCTCTTTACCTATGTCCTTGTTGGAATACCCCACCGCCACCAGTTTCAGCACCTCCCTTTCACGAGGTGTTAGATGCTCCACGATTTCCTCAGAATATACCGCCGCCCCCTGGTGCCCCTGCTGAGATTGGGCTAAAGAGGATATTGCTCCAGACAAGAGGGTGGTCTTAATTAGCGTTGCCCCGCTGCTCACTGCCCGGATAGTATGAAGTAATAGCTCCTCGGAGACGTCCTTCAACAGGTAGCCGCTGGCTCCGGCTCGCACCGCATCAATGACATAGGTATCATTGTCATACATAGTGAACACGATGACCGCTGTGGAAGGGAACTCGCCCTTTATTCGGCGTGTGGCTTCTACCCCGTCCATGTTAGGCATCCGAATGTCCATTAAAACCACATTGGGCTCCTTTTCAGCCACCATGGTCACCGCCTCAGCACCATCGCCTGCTTCGCCTATCACCTCTATGGCCTGGTCGGTGGTCAGCATAGCACGAAGTCCCTCACGAACCACCGGGTGGTCATCGACAATTAGTACCCTTATCTTACCCATATTACCCATATTACCCCTGTTCAGTTATACAGGGAATATCTACCAGGATTTCCGTGCCCTTGCCCAAAGAGCTGTTTATCTTAAAGGTGCCACCCAGAAGCTCGGTACGTCGGCGCATACTCAACAGTCCCATGGAACGATTTGAAGAAGAGAACTCTAGCTTATCAGGATTAAAACCGATACCCCTGTCTTTCACCCTTATGACCAGCCGCTTTTTCTTCTGCCCCATTTCAACCTCGAGCTGAGGCGATTTGGCATGCTTCCTGACATTGTTAACCGCTTCATGGATGACTCGGTAAATGGCAAACTCTACGTGCTTGGGAAGATTGGGCCAGGTGCTCAAGCGGAAGTCAACCTCACACCCGCTCTCTTCCTGAAACTGCTTTAGCTCCTGTTGCACCGTGGGCACAAGTCCTTGAACACCAAGTGTGGCTGGGGTAATGCTGTTGATTACCTCTCTTGTCTCCTGAATGGCTTGCCCTACCAGCCTCACTGCTCTGGTGAATAATTGATTAAAATCTTGGTGCTGGTCAAACTGGGAGCGAGCAATTTTGTCAACGGTTTGAAGATATTGGAAGGCTGAAGCCAAAGTTTGGGCAATCCCATCATGTACCTCTAGAATGATACACTCACGCTCGGCCTCTTGAATCTCAAGGTTGATATTATTTACGTTTCGTAGTAACTGTTCCGCTTCCTGAAGTTGATGTCGCAGGGTAGCATTCTCAATAATACAACCGATAAGCTCGGGGGCTAGCCTGAGGAAACGCTGCTTATTTTCATCAGTTATTAAGCCATCCGCTCCGTATTTTGCCTGGACTGCCTCCAGTGTTACACGGAGGATTTCCCTCACTGAGTCATAGGAGGCGTCACTCGGCACAGGTAGGCTTTTCACATGTGGCATGACATTCACCCGGTTTCCGGTTAGTCAAACCCTTGTGCTGCTATCCAATCCGACCAGTAAAAGCGCCCCTGTTGAAACTAGCGTGCCGACTACATTATAACCGTCTCAATCCTCTCCGGCACGGTAAAAATGACAGCAGTCACATATTATACCACTTCCGTGCCCTTTGTCAATAGGGTAACAATCTCAGGAAACAGCCCAGAGATAGTAAGGTTAGTGGCCAATTATGTTGCCCATTTGACAACAGGGGAAATTCAGGAGGGGCATTCCCTAGCGCCAGATTGAAAACTCAGTGGTGCTGGGGGTGGAGATAGAGTAGAAGGTGTTATTCCACCAGCTTTACTGGCAGCAGCTTATTGGTTAAATCCTCACTGCTTCTAGTACATACCCTTATATAGTTATCGGTGAGACCGGACCAGCCGCCGTCAGTCTGCTTCTCCCACAATACCGGCATGGTCTTGCCCAGGAACCGCTGCCTGAAGTTTTGAGCGCTTTCTCTGGCTAGAGCCAGCATCCTCTGGCTTCGCTCACTTTTGACCCTATCGTCTACCTGGTCTGGCATCAGGGCAGCCTGAGTCCCCTGACGCGGTGAGTAGGAGAAGACATGAATCCGGGCAAATTCCATCTGCCGACAAAGCTCATAGCTTTCTTGGAACTCAGCCTCAGTCTCGCCGGGGAAGCCAACGATAATATCAGTGGTGATAGCCGCCTCAGGCACCATACCCCTGATTAAGGCTACCGCCTGTTGATAGTCGCCGACTGTATAGTCCCGCTTCATCCGACCAAGCACAGCATCACTACCACTCTGCAAAGAGAGGTGAAAATGGCGGCATAGCCTTTTATCATGCCACAGTCCAATAAGCTCAGGGGAGATCTCCTCGGGCTGGAGGGAAGACAGCCTCAATCTCTCCACATCGGCCTCGGTCAACATGCGCTGCAGCAGCCCGCTTAGACTAACCCCTTTATAGTTATATGAGCTAATCTTGGTTCCGGTTAGCACCACCTCTCTATAGCCCTCACTAACCCGGTGCTTGACCTCAGCAACAGCCTGGTCAATGGGCGTGCTTTTCTCCCTACCACGCACCAGGGGGACAATGCAATAGGAGCAAAAGCTATTGCAGCCATCGTGAACCTTGATAAAGGCACGAGTCCTGAAATCAGCATGGGCTACAGTTGAACCTTTTTGACCAAAGTTTGGGCGACTGAGCCGCCCCGAACCCTCCAGCAGCCACAGTAGGTTTGATTTTTCACTGTTGCCCAAGACAAGGTCAACCCCCTCAATCTGAGCCAGCTCGTAGCGGGCTCGTTCGGCATAGCAGCCAATAGCCACCACTAGAGCATCAGGGTTCCGGCGGTGAACTATTCTAAGCCGGCGACGGCACTTGCGGTCAGCGACATGGGTAACCGTGCAGGTATTAAGTATGTAAACATCCGCCGGCTCAGCGGCAGATACCAGCCAATATCCCGCCTGGGCAAGCTGGTGGGCTAAAAGCTGAGTCTCGGCTTGATTGAGTTTACAGCCTACAGTATCTAAGGCAACCTTTGACATCTCCCAGCATTATATTTTGCTATTCTCCGTCGGTCAAATGAAAGCGAGGGCATTTAGCAACCTATCCCCCTGCCCCCCTTCCCTTATTAAGGGAAGGGGGAGTGTAGATAAGAGAGGGGCAAAGCCCCTCTCTAAATCTCTTCCCTCTCATGCTAAGAATACATCTCCCTATTATGGAGAGGGGGATTAAGCGGGTTCCCAGAAAAATCAAAGATTTTTCTGGGTGCTTTAAGGGGGTGAGGTTAATAAACAATCTCAATGAAAGCCTACCTTGCAGATAAGCTGAAATTATGGTAAAAATATCTAACTGATATTTTCCCCCTTACTTAATGTTATGTCAATCTCAAATAATAGAGATTGTCTAGTAAGGGGTTCAAAAGGGGCGAATACGGGGCCCCCACAAAAATTCCATTTTTGTGGGGGAAAAACCCCCTTTATGAAATTCTCCTCCCTCTTCCCTTGCAAAGGGGAGAGGGACAAAGGGTGAGGGGTTGATAAACAATCTCAATAATAGAGTGGTAGTTACCGGCATCGGGGTTCTGTGCCCCCTTGGTCTGGGTGTTGCCACCACGTGGGAAGGCCTTGTTGCCGGTAAATCGGGGATTGACTACATCACCCTGTTCGACCCCAAGCTCCATGAGACCAAGTTTGCCGGCGAGGTAAAGAGTTTTGAGCCTACCGACTATATAAGCCGCAAGGATATCCACCGCATGGACCGCTTCGTCCAACTGGCGGTAGCCGCCAGCCTGCAGGCAGTGGAGCAGGCGGGAATAAAGATTAACCCCAATAATCAGGATAATATCGGCGTTATAGTTGGCAGTGGGGCTGGGGGGTTAATCACACTCGCCCACCAGATACAGGTAATGTTAGAAAGTGGACCGGATAGAGTAAGCCCCTTCCTGGCACCGATGCTAGCAACCGATATGGCTTCGGCGCAGATATCCATCCGCCTGGGGGCTAAGGGACCAAACTTCTGCACCACCTCCTCCTGCTCCAGCGGCTCAGATGCCATAGGAGTTGCCTACGAGACGGTAAAGCGTGGTGACGCCCAGGTGATGATAACCGGTGGTAGCGAGGCAATAATAACCCCTATAGGCGTGGCTGCCTTCAATGCCAATAAAGCTCTCTCCACCTGGAATAACGAGCCGCAAAAAGCATCCCGCCCCTTTGATGCTGACCGCCATGGCTTTGTCCTCGGCGAAGGGGCGGCTATCCTCATCCTAGAAAACCTCGCCTTTGCCCGGGGGCGAGGAGCTAAGATACTGGCTGAAATCATAGCCTATGGAGCCAGCGGCGACGCCTATCACATTACCGCGCCAATTGAGAGCGGAGAGGGTGCCGCCAGAGCGATACAGATGGCACTGGATAAAGCCGGGCTCAAACCCAATGAAATTGACTACATCAACGCTCATGGCACATCTACCCCCTTAAACGACAAGATGGAGACCACAGCAATAAAGACAGTATTTGGCGATTATGCTTACAAAATCCCGATAAGCTCCACCAAGTCAATGATTGGGCATCTGTTGGGGGGCGCCGGAGCCGTTGAGGCAGCGATAACTATTATGGTTATCCAGAATGGAGTGATACCACCAACGATAAACCTTACCCACCCTGACCCTGAGTGCGATTTAGATTATGTGCCCAATGTAGCTCGCCGAGCCAAGGTTACCACCGCCATGTCCAATTCCTTCGGCTTTGGCGGGCATAACTCGGTCCTGGCCTTCCGAGAGTATTCTGAGGGGCAAGCTTGAATCATTACCGCTGGAATTTGCTGCCGTCGGCTCCAGACAAGCGTCTGGTCAATAGTTCAGGTCTCTCCCCGTTAGTAGCTCAGCTTCTATATAATCGCGGTCTTACTGAGCCCTCACTGTTAGAGCCATTCATCACCGGGGATAAACGCCTATCGGGCAACCCCTGGCTACTGCCCGATATGCACCTAGCGGTAGCCAGGCTTTACCGAGCCCTGCTTTCCGGAGAGAATATCGCTGTCTATGGCGACTTTGATGCTGACGGCATCACCGGGACTGCCCTGCTCGTCCAAGGGCTATCCAGCCTTGGCGTTAAGGTCACCCCATACATACCACACCGCCTGACCGAGGGCTATGGACTTAAGGTAGCCGCTCTGGAAAATCTTCACCGACAAGGCATCAGTCTGGTTATCACCGTTGATTGCGGCATCACCGCCCTGGCTGAGGTTAAGAAGGCAAAAAGGCTGGGGCTGGATATAATTATCACCGACCACCACACCCCCCTACCAGAAATCCCACCCGCCATCGCCATTATTAATGCCAAGCGGGCGGATTCAAACTACCCCTTCTCGGAACTCACCGGCGCCGGAGTAGCCATCAAGTTGCTTCAAGCTCTATTCCAGGGCATTGGCAAAGAAAGGCAACTGGATGAACTGCTAGACCTGGTAGCCGTGGGAACTATAGCCGATATGGCACCGCTATCAGGCGAGAACCGATACCTGGTTAAGGAGGGATTGAAGCTAATTAATACCACCCCCCGCCTCGGAATCAGGGAGATTATATCTCAGGCGGGACTGAGCCTTGGCAGCCTTGACGCCGAGAGCATCTCGTGGATTATCGCCCCGCGGCTAAATGCTGCCGGGAGACTGGCACATGCCATAACCAGCTACAAATTGCTCATGACAGACTCAATCCAGGAGGCACGTGGGCTAGCTATATGGCTGGAACAGAAAAACGCTGAACGACAAAGATTGACCACTAATGTCCTGGCTAAGGCTAGGGAACAGATACTGGCTCAAGGGATTTCACCGCTGCTAATTGCCAGCGATAGTGACTATCCTGTTGGCATCGTCGGGCTGGTAGCCAGCAGGCTGGCTGAGGAATTCTACCGCCCGGCTATCGTTATCAGAACCGGAGAAAAGATAAGTAGCGGAAGCTGTCGCAGTATCCCTGAGTTCAATATTATCCTGGCGCTGAACCAGTGTAGTCGCCTCTTGTCCCAGTTTGGTGGTCATTCCCAGGCAGCCGGTTTTACCCTGCCCACCTCCAACCTGGCTCGCCTCAAGCAGCACCTCTCCCAGCTCGCCGCGGAACAGCTTGCCGCAGTGGAACTTCGCCCGCAACTGGATATTGATGCTGAGGTCACCCTTCCTGAATTGAGCGGGGATACCTTCCACACCATTCAGCAGCTAGCCCCCTTTGGTCGGGGTAATCCAGCACCTACCTTCCTCAGCCGCAAGACAGAGGTAATTGATTGCCACACTATGGGCGATAACGGCGAACACCTGAGGCTGAAACTGAAGCAGGGTGGCATAGTGTGGGACGGGGTAGCTTTTAGATTAGGCGACCATCTGGCTGAGGTGTCCCCCCGCCTTGACATCGTGTTTAACCTGGAAGTTGACCGCTGGGGTGGGGCGGAGAGGTTGAGGCTCAATATCCTTGACTTTGCCCCAGCTAAATAGTTTCTCCTCTCGCCCACCGTGTTCTCAATGTCAGTACGGGGATGGTAATGGCTAATACGATTATACCTATCACCTGAGCCTGATGTAAACCTAAGATGAAGGGTGTTCCCTCCCGCAGGAAATCAATGCCAATCCGCCACAATGAGTATAGACTAAGGTAGGTGAGAAATAGAGAGCCGTCGGGCTTGAATCGCCCCCTCAACTTAAGCAACAGGGCAAAGACTATCAAGCAGAACACTATCTCATAAAGCTGGGTAGGGTGAACGGCTACCCCCAGGGGAGCATAGCTCTCAGGGTGGGTATAGACTATGCCCCAGGGTAGTAAAGTCTCTTTTCCGTAGCAGCAGCCATTCAGGGTGCAGCCTACCCTGCCTACAGCCTGAGCCAATATCACGCCCGGTGCCACCAAATCGGCAAAGTAACTAAAATTAAAATTGCTAAACTTACTGTAAATCCAGATACCTAGAGTAGCGCCCAGAACGGCACCCCAGATGGTCAGACCTTCAAAACCAAAAATTAGCCGCGGGTTCTGAAGATACAAACCCAGTCGGTCAACAACATGGAGCAACCTTGATATTATTACCCCGGATGGAATGCCCACCAGGGCTGCGGTAAGAATAGTATCATAAGAAAGAGCCGCCCCCTGCCTTATCTCACGCAGCATCCACAGCACTACCACCATGACCGCCAGGGCGACCATAATGCCATACCATCTGACGCTTAACGAACCGATGGTGAAGGCTATCGGGCTCACACTTATAGTAATCAATATCTACCTCCTAAAAAATCAGGAGCACAGCGCTTCAACAAAGGACTCAGCATCAAAAAGAGCCATATCCTCCAAACCGTCACCAACACCGATGAACTGGATTGGTATTTTCAGTTCATCACAGATAGCCAGCACTATGCCCCCTTTAGCTGTGCCATCCAGCTTAGCCAGAAAAATGCCGGTTACCCCTACCGCTTCAGTGAAATATCTGGCCTGGGTCAAACCATTCTGACCTGTGGTAGCATCAAGCACCAAGATTACCTCATGGGGGGCGGTGGCGTCAGCCTTGGCTGCCACCCGCTTAATTTTTTTAAGCTCCTCCATCAAGTTAAACTTGGTGTGCAGCCTACCGGCAGT
>Ga0116202_10000254_pt1 | contig 28550 bp, 31 predicted proteins | sample LakKivw325mmetaG_FD_94479 | JGI IMG/M metagenome (GOLD analysis project Ga0116202, IMG submission 94479) | Anoxic lake water microbial communities from Lake Kivu, Rwanda to study Microbial Dark Matter (Phase II) - Lake Kivu water 325m metaG | ecosystem: Environmental > Aquatic > Freshwater >... | reverse complement strand
ACTGAAGAGCTGCCGAGCAACCTACGCAGTCGGGCCTATCACCAGTAGCATAGGCGTCGAAGACAGAGTAGAGTCTAGGCTGGCCGCATCTTTCACATCTCTCAGCAAGGCTTCGAGCAACACCTTTCCAGAGGGGATTGAACTTGGAAGCTAGCCGAATCTTCTTCTGAAACTTTCTTCTCGCCCGATACCGTTGTGGCAAGAAATGCGCTAGGCTAATTTTGTCCATAGCGCGCCAGTATGGGCGCGATCACTCTTAAACTCCCCACTCTTGGAGTGAGACTAGAAGTAGTCACTAGAGTTGTAGATTAGCGGAGGTTTCGTACTCTTTATGCCAGCGTCTACAACCTTGCCCACGAATATAGTATGGTCACCCAGATCCAGCGACCTGTAAACTTTGCAGTCCAGATATGCTAGGCAGTCCTTCAAGATCGAAGAACCTATATTCTTGACCTCATAGCCAACTCCACTGAACTTGTCTGTTTTCCTCCCGCTTTGAAGACCGAAATGTTTCGCAAGTTCCATCTGTCGCTTGGACAAGATATTTATCGCAAAAGCGTTCGACCTCTCTATCAGCTCATGGGTGTCCTCCCTTTTCCAACGGCCACCATGACCAGTGGAGGATCTAGCCCTACTTGACTCATCCAAGCGATAGACAAACCGTTTATTTTCTCACCGCTTCTTGACGTGACTATGGCCACACCGTTGACTATCTTCTCTATGGCCTCCTGCATTTCGATTCCACACCTGCATAATTCAGCCCGGCTTACCTTGGATTTAAGATCTTTATTCAACAGGTAGTTAGAAGTCGCGTCTCCGATCACTGTGAACAAAACGATTGACGATTAGCCTTTCGTTTAGGCTGTAGCCTATCTTGAAAAATCAATCTCCATCAGAGGAACCTTCTCGACATAGCGCGTCAAGACTAGGATGTCAAAGCCGGTTACCCTGCCGTAATTTGTGGCAAGTTATCTATTGAGAATTTGAGCTGGAGCTACTCGCCGATACAGGTCATCTTCTTGAGATCACTCAGAATCTTTGCTACTTCATGTCTTGTTTCGTCATTTGTTCTTTCCTCAGGCTCAAAGAGAACTGTTGGAGCTTCTTCACCTGAGATCGACCTGTAATATTCACGCCAATCAGCTGGGATAATTGTCGGGAGTCTAGTCTGGGTGAAGGCGCTGAGGACGCTTGTCCAGCATCTCGCTACATTCGCCAGTCTGTATCCTCCGCCCCCAAAGACCAGAATCCTCCCCCTGCAGACCTCGTGAGCCAGCCTGTGGAGTGTGGTGGCTACCTCACTGTAGGTTCTGACTGTTATGGAGAGGTGTGTGAGGGGGTCATCCCTGTGGGAATCTGCTCCAGACTGGAACAGAATTACTTCAGGCTTGTATCGTCTTACTGAGGGCGGCACAGTCCTCGCAAAAGCTTCGAGGTAGAGTTCGTCATTGGTCTGGGGTGGGAGTGGAACGTTTATCTTCAGTCCTTCAGCCTCGCCATCGCCAATCTCGTTATGAAAGCCGGTTCCTGGAAAGAGACAGCGCCCGTCCTCGTGGAGGTCTACATTCAGTACCGACGGATCGCTGTAGAAGCCGTACATCACCCCGTCGCCGTGGTGCGCATCGACATCGATATAAGCCGTCCTCTTGACCCCATAGTTCTTCTTCAGAAATGAGATGCATATAGCGGGGTCGTTGAATATGCAGAATCCTGAGGCTCTGTCGGGGTAGGCATGGTGTAGTCCACCGCTGAGATTGAAGGCATGGTCCACCTGGTCAGCCATAATCGCCTCCACAGCCCTGAGAGAAGCGCCAACAACCCAGCTTGTGGCCTCGAAGCATCCCTTGAACGCCGGTGTATCCCCAAGATCTAGGAAACCGTAACCTCGTCTGCTATACTCCTGAACTTTACTGAGGTAATCTTCTGAATGAAACAGTAGGAGCTCCTCAGGCGACGCCGTCCTGGGCTGCAAGAGGTCTACTGAGGACCCTATTCCGTAGGAGTTCATCAGGGCTAGGGCAACTTTGAGGCGCTCAGGCCTAAGAGGATGTGTCGGCCCAAGATCGTAGGCCAGAAGCTGTTCGCCCATGACGATAGCTGTTCTGCCGCTCATACTCCTCTCCTCCTAGCGATAGCCAGAAATCAATTGTCTGAGTGGGAGCGGGCCGTCTTAGACCTGAGCTTGGAGTGAGTAACCTGCTAATCGTCTGAGATGTGGAATTCCCCTCTCCCAGGTTAGAAAGCTGGGAAGCTACTCTACAGGTACCTTGCGACCCCTAGCCGTCTTGGGCAACTCGATCGATAGAACACCACGTCTAAACTTGGCCTTGGCCTCGTCAGGATTGACCCTGACCGGAAACTCCACAATCTTGTAGAAGGACTTGAACTCGCATTGCCTCTGAATGATCCCCCAACGTTCAAACCTGACGCACCGCTCCAGTGGTGCCTCAAGCGTCAGGCGGCCCTCCTCTATCGTTAAGTGAATATCTTCTTTGTGAACCAAGGGGAGATCCATTGTCACGATCAATTTGTCCGGGGTCTCTATGACTTGCGTTAGGGGTTCAAGCCTACCAGTCGCCGAGTCCCACATTGGACGACCGTAAAGTAACTCCTCGAAAGCCTCCTCGATCTCCTTCTCTATCTCATCAAAATAATCAAACAATCCTTCACCTCTCCTAGGCATCTTCTGAAGCCCCCTCTACACATACATCGCTGGAAGCTCCTGCTCCTGAGTCTTGGCCATCCTCTGTAGCGACCTGGTCGTCCTCTGCATAAGTTCACGTGTCTTAACCCTTATCTCCTCAGCCTCGTCTAGGAGTTGCTTCACATTAACGTCTAGACTGAGAATCTTATTGATCGCGCCTATTGCGGAGGCTGCAGCCCCAGGGTCAGGGTATTGGGAGTGTGATTGAGCAAGAAGGACGAGGTTGGTCAGACCTTTCGATAAGCATTCTCTCAGGATCAAAGCGTGGGGACCGACCATGAATCCCTCCTCAAGCGCATGTATACCCGCCTTCTCAAGCATAGTCTTACCCTCCTTCGTAGTTGAGATTCCGAAGACCTGGGGGGTATCGATCTCCAACCTGTTCTGGGTTGCGACACCGCTGACAGAGACGAGCATCTCAACCTTCTTGGATACCGCCCAATTCACCAGACTTCGTGAAAGAGGAGCTATGGCCGAAGTATTGATGGGCGTTTCCGAGGTTAAGACCGTAAGTTTGGAGTCGCCGAAGAACCTGATTGGAACCTTAGGCTCACCTTGATGAATGACCATGACTGGTGGGAGGACGTCTGACTCTATGTACCCAATCTCAGGCATATTCAATGAGCGGACTACGTGGGTTACGGCGATCATGCCGGTCAAGCCTGTGTCGGGCATACCGACGAGACAGTGCTTCACCGAAGCAAGAGGCTTGACCTCAACAATTCGCATCTCCTCAAGCATAGGTGAAAACCAACATAGAGTACTGCGTTTGCTGATTAATCTTTTTTGATTTGCTACCACCGTCTAAATGGTTGGGGTTGAGGAGCAACTTTAAGATTCGGTTCTGATTGCGATAGATGAGAGTTGTTGAATATGGAGCCGACAGCAAATTCTTCCATAAGGAAACTGAAGGCCGCGCTTATTCTGAGCATCCTCGTAAACGCAACGATGGCCGTGGTCTTTCTTTCAGACATTCAAAGGATTGAGACCCCAGACATTCAATATAGCACTTTGGTATCACAGAACCAGAACCTCACTAGAAGCCTCAACTCGTTAAAGCAAGAACTCACAATCCTTCAAAGTCAGCTTTCCTACTACAAGGCTCAAGCCGAGTATTATTCGCGCCTATCAAGGTCCGGGGTAACAACCGGCGGCGGCATAGTCGCTAGGTCAGCAATCAACATAGTCGCGGTCCGTGAGGTGCGAAGATCAATGGTCGAGTTGACCTATGAAGGAGTGGTGATGGCCGTTCATCTGGAGTTGAGGGAAGGTGAGGGTAGACTGCTTATCGACACGCAACCAAAGATTGGTATAGACCTCCAGACGAGCGCAAACACAGCCATTCTTGTAGCTGAGAACCTTACAGGACTATCTCTCAGGAATACCGATATCATACTCACTGTGACAGCCGACACTGACACCGAGGTTGTAGACGGTCCCAGTGCAGGGACAGCCATAACTGTTGCTCTGTTGGCGGCCATAAGGAATCAGACTGCCGACCCCACGGTCTTCATGACTGGAACAATAAACCCTGACGGAACTGTTGGAAAGGTTGGTGGAGTCGTGGAGAAAGCCACAGCCGCGGCGAGGTTTGGAGCAAAGAAGTTTCTTGTCCCACTCGGCCAGAGTGTGGCCTTGACCTACAAGACTGAGGAGAGCCATCCTGCCCCCGGACTCACAATAGTCACGACCAAGCCTGAATTGATCAATATTCAGGAGTATCTCCGAGAACAAGGTTTTGCACTTGAAGTTGTTGAGGTCGGCGACGTTACGAGAGCCTATGAACTGACTGCCTCGGGGAAGTAGAGACTTCGTTAACCATGCAGGGAATACAGCTCCCCCAGAACTATGCGGAATCTCTAGCCTACTCCAAGGACGGTCTTTCTAGGAACCTAAGCTACCCTTCTTTAGTCTACCCTATCTTGCGACACTCCTCTTAGCAATCAACGCACCCAAATAGACTAGGGCAGCGATGATCCCTGCAATAGCGCTGGGAGAGGTATGCCAGAAGAATGATGATGCCAGACCGATCAATTGGGACAGCAGAGCTATCGCGAAGACCCACTTCATGACTTCTAGAACAGTCTTGGCCCATTCATTGGCCGCAGCTGCTGGGGCTACCATTATGGCATAGACTAGGATCGCGCCTACAGCCTTGGTTGCGACCGCTACTGCCAATGACGCCAACGTGATCATCAGGTAGTGATAGAATCTTGCGTTCAGACCGTGAGCCGTCAAACCTTCCATGTCAAAAGAGAGGTAGGTGAACTCCCTGAAGAGTAGGGTTGTTGAAACGATCAATGCTAGACTGGCGACCGAGAGTAGAATTAGGTCGCTCATAGTCAAGAGGAATATGTCCCCTATCAGGTATCCCCAAATCTGCGGCACATATTCTGCCGGTATGAAGTACATGAAGAAGACCGCGACGCCCATGGCGAGTGCGAAGGTCACGCCTACCGCAACCTCCATTCTGCTAGTCACACCAGTCTCACCGGCGTAACCTGTAACTGCAGCGACGACAAGACTGAAACCTATCACACCTAGTATTGGGTGGAACCAAGGAGCAATTCCTGTCGAACTTAGGAAGATCCCTAAAGCTGCACCGCCAAGAGCTGCATGAGCTACTGCTGAGGCCGTAAAAGATAACCCACGCAATACCATGAAGGTTCCGGCTGTAGAAGATACTATAGCCGTGAGGATGGTGGCCACGATCGCTCTCTGTATGAAAGGGTGTGAAAGTATGAAAATTAGTAAGTCAGGCGTGGATATCACCTATCACTGCGTAAAAGTGCCCTTCATGCTCGATCAATCTCACGTTGGGACCGTATACTTCTGAAAGTATCTCTTTATTCATCAAATTGCAGGGATCGCCGTAGCCGTAGATTCGGCGATTGATCAGAAGCGCTTCGTCAATGTATGGGTGGCAGGGGTTCAAGTCATGAGTCACCATCACAACACTGACATCGCCTCTGTCTCGGATGCTTTTCAGAGTGTCCAATATCAGTGATTGACTCTCAACATCAGCTCCTGAAAGCGGCTCGTCAAGAAGCATCAATTTCCCTTCAGCCGATATTGCCCGAGCCACCAATACTCGCTGTTGCTGCCCCCCCGAGAGCTCTCGAAAAGACGCGTCCCACAGTTCCTCAAGGCCGACCAGCTTCAGAGACCGCTCAGCCACTTCGATGTCTTCTCTGCTGGCTACTCTAGGCAGAGTCTTCTTGGCAAGCCTTCCCATGAGGACGACGTCCTTCACTTTGATCGGGATATTGTAGTCCATGGACTTTCTCTGCGGTACATAGGCTATGAGTCTTCGAATATCACCGCCCTGTCTTGAGGGGTCCATTCCCATAACTCGAATTGAGCCTCTTACGGGTCTTATCAAGCCAAGCATCGTCTTTAGGAGGGTTGTCTTTCCCGAGCCGTTAGGCCCTATTACCGCGAGAAAGACTGGATGCGGTGTTGAGAAATTGATGTCTTCTAGGGCAAGAGTTCCCGTTGGGTATCTGACGTAGAGGCCTTCGGCTTCAATAAGAGGTGTCATAGACGCCTCCTCATAATGAGAGATGTTTCAAGGATAATGATTGTTGCCAACGCCACTATTGCAACTATGCATGACCACTGTAACTCAGTAGCAGACCTTCCTCCGGTGATACTGGCAGGCTGTCCCGCAAGTACTCCAGCGTTATACATCATTAAGGCGGTGTAGTCGTTCAGGCCCCCGAAGACCAGTACTCTGACATATACTATGGGTGTGCCAGTGTCTGACGCGAGTTGTTGAGCAAATTCGCCAATCTTCATTTGCCTAGCCACATCTGACGTCAATATGAGTTTAACCTCACGACTTCTCAGCTTCTCTTCCAACTCTGCCAGTTCTGATCCGCTTACGAATACATTCTCACCCCTAGTTAGCATATTTTCCACCTGCATCCCGAAGGATTCTGCCACATACGCTTCCGCTGGAGAAGTTATCGCAACCTTGAGCTTGTTGAGTTCATACTCCTCAGATAGTTCACTGAAACGTTGCTTAATAGCTTCTATCTTGTTCTCGAACTGCGCTGCTCCTTTCTCGTATACTTCAAGGTGGCGGGGGTCAAGCTCGATCAGCGCCGCCTTTACAGCTTTGGCTATGGCAAGCGCGTTGCTGGGCTTAAGCCAGTAGCCGTGAAGGTTGACTCCTGCATGTTCAGATTCGTATGGAACCGGCATGGGTGAAAGGGTTAGACCGTAAGTCTTGAACTCCTTCAATCCCACTGCGGGCTTCTTTGCTACCTCAACTATCTGTTCCTCAAAATGGAAGTGACCCGTAAGGACAATGAGGTCTGCCTCAGTAGCTTTGCTGATAATGTCAGGCGAAGCTTGAAAGGTATGAGGCTCCACATTCTCTGGAACAAGAACCTCTACAGATAAGGTGCCGCTTCCAACCTCTTCCACAATACCGGCAAGCGGCTCAATGCTGACGGCAACGTTTAGACTATTTTGCTCTACGCTCTCGGCAGACGGTACTAGGGTGATTAGAAGCAAGATGAGGCCTGCTGAGATAGGTACGCCAAGCAGTCTTTTCACATTATTCACCTCGAAGCGGCTTTCTCGGATCGTTTACCTTTCTAAGAAATCTGTGTGTAAAGAAATCGTAGCCGACACCCTAGTCTCTTCTTGAGGATCCCGCGTGGTAGTCTGAAAACCAACAAGCCGTTCTTGCCAAATATACTTGAATACTCTCCTTGAAGATGGTTGCTTGCACCTAGACTCCATAGTGACGCATTATAGTAAGGATGATGCGGTATCCAGCCCTTAAGCTTCCTGTGAGGGTACCTGAGATTTTGGATTTCCCAACTCGTCTTCTGTAACTTACGTCAACCTCTACTACACGCAGGTTCAGCCTTAAGGCTTTGACCATCATTTCAACATTCCAACCAAACGTTTGGTCCTTCACATTCAGCCTCTTGAGGCTACTCCAAGTTATAGCCCTGAAGGGTCCTAGATCAGCGAAAGATCCACCATGTAGAAGCTTGAGAAGTATCAGGGCAATCCAATTTCCCAGTCGGGCATGGAACGGCATGGAACCTCTCTCCATCCTTGAAGGCGTTCGGTTGCCGATGACCAAGTCAGCATCTCCCCTCACAAGTGGCCTGACTAACCTATGGAGCTCCTTCGGATCACTGCTGTAGTCTCCGTCCATGAAGACGACTATCTCAGGCTCCGTCTTCTCCAGAAATCTTAAGGCAGCCAGACAGGCATTACCGTAACCTCTTCTCGGCTCGAATAGAACTCTTGCACCGTGGGCTAGGGCAATTTCAGAAGTATCGTCTGTGCTTCCGTTGTCTACAACAATTACCTGGTCAACCAATTCTCTTGGAGTCTGGTCCAGAACCCTGCCTATGGCGGAGGCCTCGTTCAGGGCGGGGATCACCAAACAAATCTTCGGTCTTACCAACGAGCCGCTGGACACCTTTTCCTCTTCACTAATACTCTAACGAGCTCTCGGTATTTGAACAAAGATGTGTGTCTGCCTTCTTGGTCCTGACCCTGAAGAAGGCTATAAATATACGGTTCTGCAGCAACCTTCGAGATTCTTCAGTTACAGCCAGCTCTTTCTGCGTCCATCCTAAAGGAACATGAAAGGTTCAAGTGTCTCTTTTGGATGGCGGCGTTGATCTGGTTATGCCACCGATTCTACTCTTACATCTTGTTCGCAGCTTGAGTGAGCTGGATAAGACTTGCGCCAGCAGTTAGCGACTCTGCTTGAGGCGGTTGCGCTGCGAAGAACATATGAGTCTAGATGAGAGATTTGAAGAGAGAAAGACCCGCCTGAATCTGCGTAACCTGGGGGGTCGATATGAAATCCACGAATTGCATAATACTGTTTACCAAGGCCCCCCTGCCAAGTAAGGTGAAGACCAGATTAACTCAGCACGGGTTTCTAGACGCTGAGCAAGCCGCAGAAGTCTACGTAGCCTTTCTAACCGATGTCCTTGAGACCTTAAGCCGATACGTCTCAAGAAACAACATTGACGTAATCATCTCCTACACTCCTAAGGAGGGCTTGAGAAAGATTCTGGAAGTCACATCAGGACTACAAATCCCTGTGGAACGTGTGAGTTTTGACCTTCAGGAAGGAGAGGAATTTGATCAGAAGATGAATAGCACCTTCAGAAAAGCATTTGCAGCAGGCTACGAAGCAGCTGTAATCATTGGAGGCGACTCACCCACCATAAGGGAGGAATATCTCGATGATGCTTTCAAAATACTCAGTCGCCAAAGAGACCTTGGCAGAGACGTGATCGTTGTGGGACCGGCAAAGGACGGCGGCGTGTATTTGATAGGTCTCCGAAACGTAACATCCTTCGACTTCAATGGAATCTTTCCAGGTAAAGGCGAGCTTGATGATTCGCTCTCGAGGCTTGAGGATAGGGCACGTGAACTTTCCATGCAGATCTTCAGGATAAGCCTGCTGTATGATGTGGATGTTCCAGAAGATCTGGAGATATTGAACGGTGAACTTGCCAAGAACCCTGATCTGGCCCCTCACACTCGAATCTTGCTGAAGAGACTCAAGAAAATCGAGCCAACCTCAGACTGTTTGGAGAAAAATGATAAATAGGTTCCCTCACAAATCTCGGAGATACTTCACAGCTACCTGATGGCTGGGCGAAACTCCAGATGGCAACATCTCAGTCTCTAGTCTCGACGGAACGCCTCAGACCTACGGTTTCACTGATAATTGTGGCTTTGCTCTTTGTCTTTGCACCATACATTCTTCCACCGTCAATTGCAGCAGACATATTGGTCTTCTCCCTGTTTGCGTTGGCTTTCGACATATTGTTCGGACATATGGGGATAGTCTCCTTCGGCCATGCAGCCTACTTCGGCTTGGGAGCCTACGGCGCAGCGCTATTTCTAACCTATGCCAAGTTGCCTCCTACGCTACTTTGGCTATCCATACTGGCAGGAGTATTGTTGGCTGGTGGGGGCGCATGGGTATTCGGCTTCCTCTCCCTACGGCGAAGCGGACTCTATCTGGCACTGATAACATTGGCCTTCTCACAGATGGTTTGGTTCGTAATGTTGAAGTGGACTGACGTTACGGGAGGGGAGAACGGACTGGTAAACCTTCCCACATTAGTATTTCAGATACCTGGTGTCTTCACAGTCAATATGAACAGCCCAATCTTGATCTATTACTTCAATTTCGTTGTGGTCTTTGTCGCGATGATTCTGCTCTACAGGCTGTTATACTCTCCATTCGGCTTGATCATCAGGTCGATCAGAGACAATGAGGAGAGAGTAGGTTTCCTAGGGTACAATGTCCAGCGATACAAGCTCATGGCCTTCATAGCGTCGGGCCTATTCTCTGGGCTTGCGGGGGCACTCTACTGCATTTACCAGAGGTTTGTGGCACTCCACACACTCGACTGGATAATGTCAGGAGACGTGGTCTTGATGACGCTAATCGGTGGCGGGGGAACATATTTTGGACCCATTCTTGGAGCAGCAATCTACATTGGCATAAGAGACATCATCAGCTTCTATACTGCTTGGTGGCGCATAATAGTCGGCGTGATTCTCGTCATAGTCATACTCTTCTTTAGACAGGGTCTCTGGGGAATGATCAACACGCTAAGAGGTAGGTGAGAGTTATGGCAGAGTTCACCTTAAGCAGTCTCCTAATATCTCTGCTGAACGGAGTCTCGTTCGGCATGATCCTTGCACTCGTCGCTATGGGTCTTGCTCTGATCTGGGGTCTCATGGAGATAGCGAACTTTGCCCATGGAAACTTCTACGCCCTAGGGGCATATTTTGGCTACTCAACCTACATGATGACTGGGAACTTCTTCCTGGCTTTGGCCGTTGGTTTTCTCGGCGTTGCATTGAGTGGACTTGTAGTTGAGCCTGTCCTGTTGAGGAGAATGTATGCCAGGCCGCCGATCGAGGGGCTACTCCTCATGTACGGTGTTTTGTTGATAATCTTTGATCTCATCGAGATGACTTGGGGAAGTGTCGGGATTCCCTTCAGCATTCCGAAAGAACTCGCCAGCTACATTGATATCGGTGTGATTGAGTATCCATCCTACAGGATCTTCCAGATAGCTGTCACTGCGTTATTGGCTCTTGGATTGTGGCTCTTCCTGAGGGGGACTCGGATCGGTCTGGTGATAAGGGCGGGGGTTCAGGACCGACAAATGGTTGAATCATTGGGAGTGAACGTAAACAATGTCTTCACTTTGACATTCTGTCTAGGGGTCGGAATAGCCGGTTTGGCCGGGGTGGTCTCTGCTCCCCTCTTCAGTCTCTATCCAGCAATGGGAAATGATATATTGATCAAGTGTTTCGTCGTCGTTATCTTGGGAGGAATCGGAAGCTTCAAGGGAGCGGTTTACTCCGGTCTAATCCTCGGGATGGCTTCATCTATCTCAACAATCGTCTGGCTTCCGCTTGCAGACATAGTCATCTATCTTTTCATGGCTGCCTTCCTTCTTCTGAAGCCAGGCGGCCTCTTTGGCGAGTGACTGGGAATAAGTCCTCCGCAACCTGTACCCTGTGAAAGCTTTTTAATAGGTTCACCAAGAAAGTAGGAGTCTGTGATTTGAGATGACTGCTCAAGGTGAGAAAGGCGGAAAGGTCAGCAGAAGGACCTTTCTCAAGGCTGCAGGTGCAGGTGTGGCTGTTGCTGCAGCGGCAGGCGCAGGATACTACTATATGTCAACACAACCTGTGGGGGAGAAACCTCCAATAAAGGTTGGCATAATGTTCCCCCTGACAGGGGTCTATTCTGGCAACGCTAGAAAACAGCTTGACGGTGCCAGACTCGCTGTCAAAGAGATAAATGACGAGGGGGGACTTCTTGGACGGCCAGTGCAGGCTTTTGAGCGTGACGATGAACTCAACCCGGGAGTGGCTGTTAGGAGGGCGAGGGAACTTGTTGAGTCTGTTGGGGTTGAGGCTCTCATAGGCTGTCTCGGCGCACATATAGTACATGTGACCAATGACTACATGAAGACTACTGGCAAGCCCTATGTTGCTTCATGTATCCCTGTTGTTGAGACCCATAAGAGTGGAGTCAGGGGACCGAATACATTCTTTGAGTTGCCCTCAACGATACAGATCAGCTTTGCCCTAGCCGACTGGTCCATAGAGAATCTTGGCAAGAAGTGCTATGTCATATATGCGGACTATGCTTGGGGTCAAGAGATGTTCAAGTACCTTAAGCGGCGACTCGACGAGAGAGGAGCCGAGGTTGTGGGAACCGACCCATTCCCACTTGGGAGTACAGACTTTGCACCTTTCCTGACACGTGTCCTGAACTCGAACCCAGAGGTCTTCGCCATAGGTGCGTTGGGAACAGACCTTGTCAACTGTCTCAAACAGGCGGCTGGCTTCGGAATGAAGGAGAAGATGAAGATCTTGGCCCTGAACAACACCATGACAGACACCTTGGCTATGGGTGTAGATGTCTTCTCAGGGGTCTACTCCTTCCTCGACTTCTACTGGCAGCTTGAATACCCCAGCACCAAGAATATGCTTGAGAAATGGTGGAAAGCCTACAATGAGCCCCCAGACACGTATGGAATAGGCGCCTACAACGCGGTTAGAGAGTGGGCCGCAGCTGTAGAGAGAGCTGGAACAACCGAAGGATCCGCTGTAACAGTGGAACTTGAAAACCACCATTACGACTGGTCCAAAGGAGATGAGTGGTGGAGAGCCTGCGACGGACAATCAATCCAGGAATGCTTCGTCGGCATAGGCAAGAAACCTAGCGATGTCAAGGAGAAATATGATATCTTTGAGATCCAAGGCTCAGAGGGTGGAGAGGAGATCATGGTCTCATGTAGCGAGTTAGGCTACTGAGACATTCTGGGCTAAGAGTCGACAGTACAGATCAAGGATCAAGGCAAGATGCTACTGAAGACAGAGGCGGTAACCAAGGAGTTTGGTGGAGTAACCGCGGTAGATAAGGTGACCCTCAACATCGATGAGGGTGAACTAGCAGCGATAATCGGGCCGAACGGAGCTGGAAAGACAACATTCTTTAATCTAATCGCCGGCAAGTTCCCCCCAGACGAAGGCAGGATTCTATTCAGAGGCGAAGACATAACAAGGCTTCCAGCCCACAAGAGGGTTGACAAAGGAATAGCAAAGACCTTCCAGATTCCAAGTGTATTCCAGAACCTGACAGTATTTGAGAATGTTAGGGTCTCGGCTCAAGCAAGATCGATAACAGGGCCGAGATACCTCCTCTCAACGATGGGGAGGGATGCTGAGACCAACGAGGTTGCGGAAACCCTCCTGAAGAGGGTTGGGCTCCTCGAGTTTAGAGACCGGAAGGTTGCTGGACTACCCCACGGACACAAGAAGCGACTGGAGATAGGGATGGCCCTATCACTACAGCCGAGACTCCTCCTTCTTGATGAGGTGACGGCTGGGCTGACGGCTGAGGAGACACGTGAGATGACAGAGTTCATAAGAGAACTCTCAAGAACAAACACCATCATCATAGTAGAGCATAAGCTCGATGTTGTTCTAGGCCTCTCGAAGAGGATCTGCGTAATGCATCAGGGTAGATTGATAGCTGACGGTTCACCTGAAGAGATCCAAGAGAACTCAACAGTCCAAGAGGTCTATTTAAGAGGTAGATGAGTTGCTCCAAGTAGAATCAATAAACTGCTTCTACGGACAATCACAAGCTCTCTTCAACGTCTCATTGGAGGTTGGTGACAAAGAGGTAGTTGCACTTCTGGGGAGGAACGGTGCTGGAAAATCCACGACGCTGAAGGCCATTATGGGCATCAACCCTCCCAGAACAGGCAGAATAATTCATGACGGCGAAGACGTTACAGGCCTTAGGCCGCATGAGATAGCGAGGCGCGGAATAGGTTACGTCCCAGAGGACAGAAGACTCTTTCCAGGCCTGAGCGTTATGGATAACCTCAGAGTGGCCGCGATAGGAACCAACGATTTCGTTGGAATAGACGAGTCACTACACCTATTCCCAAAACTCAGAAGATACCTTGACACAAAGGCTAGAAACCTCAGTGGCGGGGAACAGAAGATGCTCGCTATGGCCAGGGGCATGATTGGACATAAAGAGCTTCTGCTTATGGACGAACCTACCGAGGGACTCGCGCCCTCAATAGTCCAGACGATAAAGGATGCGCTTCTCAAGATTCGGGGGGAAGCCAGCATCATGCTGGTCGAGCAGAACACTCCCCTAGCGCTCGAGATTGCTGACAGAATCTACATAGTCCGGAACGGCAGTATAGTCTTTGAGGGAGAGCCGAAAGAGGTTCAGGAGAACAAGAAGGTTCAGAGCTATCTAACGGTCACTCACGAGGTCTAACCTTCGGCCTGAGAGGCTGTGGGGTTCCTTTCAGTTCTCGGCTGAGGAGCTGGTGGCAAGGCAGACGAGTTCCTCAGGTTCACGACCCTTGAAGAACTCCACCTTCCTATTGACACCAGTCTCACTTTCACCGTTTGAACTGTGTTCTCCAGCCTCTACAAACCCGTTAAGTTCCAGTGTCCTGTGGAGTTTTGCGACGGCCCGGTGGACCTGGTCTTCATTCTTTGCGCCTGCGCAGACGATCTTGCCGTTTGCGAAGAGTAAAAGAGTGACTTTCGGTTCATCCATCATGTAGATGAGCCCTGGAAAGTTTTCTGGCTCATAGATTGTCCTTCTCAGAGTTGACGCCAAGTCTTCTAGGTCAACCTTCGTCTTGAGGTCTGCACAAGCCACCATATTCTGTATCTCGATCTTTGGGTCATCAAGGATTACCATTCCTATAGACTGTAGTTCCCTCACAGCCTTGACTATAGCCCTCTTGGCTTGTCTGGCTGATTTTGTTCCCATAGAGATTATCCTGCCAGAGTTGAACAGCAGAAGAAGGCTCTTGGGTTTTTTCAGGTTGAAGAAGAGTCCGGGAAATCTTTGGGGGTTGTATCTTGCTCCTGGCACTGTGCCTGATATCAGGTTCAGGTCCAGATTCTGTTCAAGCTTTCCCGAGGCTACAACATTCTCTATCCTGACTCCATAGTCCACCTCGGTCTGGACAGGTCTGTTCACGAACATTTGGTTTGCTAGCATATTGGATCAACCTGAGTACTGTTTCCGATGTTAGGCGGTGGCTTTCACAAACTTGGCTAGGTTGCTGTTACATTGTGGACACGAGGCTCTCAACATGCGTCTTCCGTTAACTGAACTTTCGTCTATCGTACTGTCGTCCACAGAGACCTTTCGTCTACACTTCAGACAGAACATCTCCATCTTTACCCCTCCTTTCTTCATGTGTGTGGGCTCTTGCGGCCCAGTCTTAGTAGACGGAGAGAGTATAAAAGTGTTGCTATGTAACACACAAACACATATTTTTCCCGCCAGATGCCTGAACCCAGAACACATGGCCTGTGAATACAGTTGCGAGGAGATCCTCTGACCAAGTCAGACTGTTGCAGACCGGGATCTCAGCAAGTCTTCGACATATCCTATATCATGAAGAACTAAGGACAGAAACAACTCACGAAGCGAATAATGAATATGCTGCTGATCGTCTCCTTCCAGAACAATGATCGCTCTATTGACTGTCTTTTCTTATGTTCACCGGCTTCAACGACCCGATGGCCCAACCTGTGACCTCATTGAGTGAAGGGTGGATGACCATCGAGCGGTAAATAGGCATGAACGTGCCCGCCTCCGGACACGCACGTGCAATCCTTGGGATGGGTTTATCCTCAGTTTCTTCAGATACATTACATGTGAAACCAGCGTTCATCAAATAGACGAATGGTTGCACCAGCAATGATGCATTAGGACCGATCACATGTGCACCTAGGATCCTGCGGCTTCTGTCCACAATCAATTTGACAAATCCATCTTCTATGTCGCCCTCATCGTATCCCATCGCGAAACCTTTAGCCACGGAGGAATAGCGTTTGATGGCTACGTAGATCTGGTAGCCTTTCCTGATTGCTTCATCCTCGATCATGCCGACGTGCCCGATCTCAGGATATGTGAATATGGCCCATGGTACCGTGGAGTAGTCCACGGCGGCCCGTTCATCTTCGTGGCTAAACATGTTGTGGGTGCAGATCTCCGCATCATAGTTGGCTTTGTGGCGGAACTGGTAGGCTCCGTTTGCATCCCCGATGCACCAGATATTTCTCTTAGAGGTCTCAAGGAACTTGTTTGTCTTTATCCATCCACGCTCATCGGTTTCAACACCGGTCTTCTCAACTTTCAAGAGGTCGGCATTTGACCTGCGGCCTGAAGCTACAAATATTTCTTCAGCGGCCAAATCCTCTCTTTTGCCAGTCGCCGCGTCCTCGATCGTCACGACCTTAAGGTCGCCCTCTGAACGAGCAGCAATCGCCTTCTTGTTAACATGTACATTCATGTATCTTCTGAAGTTGCGCTCAAGGAATTCGCTTATTTCAGGTTCTTCGGTTGCGACTAACCTGGGAAGCATCTCAACAATCTCAATCTTTGTTCCGACGGAGGAAAGGATGTGTGCGAACTCGGCCGCAATTATTCCTCCGCCTATGATGATGAGGCTCTTCCAGGGTTTTTCAGGAAACTTCTCACCGAAGAAGCTGTCGCTCGTTACGCAGCCAACCTCTTCCAAGCCTTTGATGGGTGGAATCAGAGGGCGTGCTCCTGAAGCAATGACGAATCTTTTCCCACCAAAATTTGGGGAGTAACCGCTTCCGTCGTTCAATCTGACACGCATCTCATATTCGTCTACGAATTCTCCGACTCCACCATAGACTGTCAAGTTCGGTATCTTGGATACGCTTTGATCGATCTGCCTGCCTTCTTCAATCTGACTCCACATACGTTGCTGGATCAGATCCCAATCAATTCTCTCGACTCTGAGTTTGAGCCCTACTTTTTCTGCATGTTGTGCTTCTCTGATTAGATTAGCGGGATGAACAAGCACCTTGGATGGAATGCAGCCACGTGTGAGACAAGTCCCACCAATCTTACCTTTCTCGACTAGGGCGCAGTCCATCCGCCTATTGAGGCCTTCATTCAGAACCGTTAGACCGACTCCACTACCAATGATGACGAGGTCGTATTCTTTCATATTGCAGTCTATCCTTGAGTGATTTATTTAAGAAATACTTCAGAGACTTGAGTCGCCGTAGTTTTTCCATGCTGTTATAGCGACATTGACGTCCAGAAGGAGGCGGGGTGAGATGTTGAAGATTAGGGAATTGAGGAGCTTGGGGCGTTTCTCTCATGGCGTAGTCTTTTCAGAGGCAGTCACTGGATCTTTACTGCAACCTTTACAGATTCATGCTTCTCTGGGTTTGCCGCTACCCTGAATGCCTCTTCAGCCTTATCCATTGGAAACTCGTGCGTGATGACCGGCTTCACAGATCCTTTCGCGAGGTTCTTGATTGCAAGACGGACGGCGTTGGCAGGTCCCAGCCTAGCATTCTTCACCGTTAAGCCTTTGTCGATCATGTCTCTGAAGGGTTGTTCTATTACGAGTTCCTTGCCGTAGATGCTGACGATCACGACTGTACCCATTCTCCTTGAGGCCTTTATCACCTGATTGAAGGCTGGAGGATAACCTGTACACTCCAGGGCGACATCAACGCCGAAGCCGTCTGTCTGCTCAAGTATCTGCTTGACCGCGTCCTCTTTATTCACGTTGAAGGTTTAGGTGGCCCCAAGCTTCTCAGCCATCCTTAACCTGTAGTCAGCTATGTCGACCGCGAAGATCTGGGGAGAACCTAGAACCTTGGCGTACTGTATCGCATAGAGGCCTATCGCTCCGGCCCCCCATACCAGAACCGACTTCTCCCCGTCAACCTTCCCCAAGTAACTTACAGCATTCACCGCCACGCTTAGTGGTTCCGTCTGTGAGGCGGCCTTCGGATCGAGGCCCTCAGGAGCCTCAAAGACTAGGCTGGCCGGAAAAGCTATCTTCTGTGAGAAGGCACCCTGAGCCTCAAAACCTATCCTCTTCCTGTTGTAACATTGATCCTCACGACCTACTGCGCAACTTGGACATGGAGGATATATCACTTGGCCGTGGCAACCGAGAGTGCATCCGGCGCTTACAAGCCTCCCCTCCATCAGACCTGACCATTCATGGCCTAGAACCACAGGCTTCTCAGATGAAGGCTCGATGCCCGGGTACTTCTTTCCGTGAAACTGGCAGATAGCGACGTCGGAACCACATATGCTACCGTATAGAGGTTCGATCATAACCTCATGTGTAGCCAACCTCGGCTCCGGCACCTCGCCGACAACTATGGACTCAGGACCTGTGCAGAGTATCGCCTTCATCCATACATCTCCTACCTGGAAAGAGAATGGGAAAGACCCATTCATATCGACCCAGAATGAGGGAACTTAAGTTGAATACCAATCTTTAAGAGACACCTCAATATTTCAACCTTGCCACATGATTACGTAGCTTAGAACCTTATCAATAATCATCATATCAGGTATTAGTTGCTTTAGCTCTCCCTTAATCATCAGTTCATATCAGTGATACCTAGACCTTGACGAGTCTGATTGTTTCATTCTTGGTGAATGAGCCTCCTCCAGAATGCTTGATGCTGGCGGGTGATGCTTGGTAGTCATCAGCTGAATATGCGAAGCTTGGAGATCGCCCAGATTTCAAGATTAGACAGAGCAATTTTCTGCGAGACGTTTCGACATGCAGCTCCTTAGAACTCTCCATTAGCACCCTGTCGGACCAACCGTGAGCGATGCATTCTTGACTCTGCATAATGCTCGGCTTGGGAGAGGTCAATCCCCAATCATAAAATACCGGGAGGCAGAAAGTTCTCCTAGGGACGCGGGTGGAGGAATGCACATAGCTGTCATTCATCCCTGCTTCGGCATATTTGGCGGAGCTGAGAGGGCAGTATTGTCTTTCATAGGAGAGTTTCTCAACGCTGGTGAGGAGGTCACCCTAGTCACAGCCTACTTCCCTGAGACGTGTCACAGGACACTCAGCGGGTCTGGAAGTTCGTTCCATCTGAGGGAGGTGGCGCCGGGAAGGCTTCAACCGCCTAGACGGCGTGAAGACTTGGTGTACAGGTATTTCCGGTATCTCCTCAACGGCGTGAGGACTGCGATGGAGGACGCTTCAAGCTTCGATGTGCTCCACCCATACAATTTCCCATCCATGTACAGCGCCGCAGCCATGAAGGTACTGTACAAGAAACCTGCGGTGCGGTTCTGCATGGATTTTTCAGAACTGGTTTACCCATCGTCAACCTTCTACACTCGTGTGGGTGGAGTTAGGAGGATCCTCTGGCGTTCTGTGGCTACTTCACTCCGCCCCATCGACCAAGCCGCCGCCAAGCTTATGGACGTGATGGTTGCGTGCAGTCGTTACTCAAGCAGAATCATAGGTGAACTCTACGGCAGAAGGGTTGAGAATGTCCACCTAGGTGTGGACATCGACGAGTTTAGGCCTGGACTCAACTGCGGAGGGCTGAGGACGAAGCTGGGATACGGTGAAGGGGATAGGATCATACTCTGTCCCGGACCCTTCAGGCCGCCCAAGTACACGGAGTTGGCTTTGATGGCTTTACCCTCAATTCTCAAGGAGGTTCCTGAGGCCAAGTTGCTACTTGTGGGATCTGGACATTTCATAGGGGACTACCTGCGACTGGCGGAGAAGCTTGGAATCAGTGATGTGGTTGAAGTTACAGGGGCGGTGCCTGAGGAGATGCCACTGTACTATAACTTGGGCGACTTGGTTGTGCATCCATCATACGGGGAACCGTTCGGACTGGTTTCGTTAGAAGCGATGGCGTGTGGGAAGGCCGTTGTGGCCTCCAGGGTTGGTGGAACCGTCGAGGTTGTCGAGGACGGTTTCTCAGGACTCCTAGTCGAGAATAAGCCTGAGGCCTACGCGGAGGCTGTAATCAAGCTACTCAAAGATGAAGAGTTGTCCGAGAGATTTGGGCTTGAGGGCAGGAGGATAGCGGCCAAGTTCACATGGAGGAAGGTTGCCGCGAAGCTTCTGGGGATACTGCGCTCAACAGCAAGCCTCAATCTCAGAGAGTAGATGTGGAGTGGGCGTAGATACTCGAGCAGGGTAGCCGCCTCAAACAAATCCCTTTGACACTCTCCATGACTGAAGTCAGGAGATTCTAGCTTCTATCATGTTCATCAGTCGGTGGGTCATTGGCCTGTTAGCCTGCCACCTCACTCCATCCCACTTTAGAAGGTTAGTGTGTGTCATCACCTGATAGCTGCTCCTTCATATTTTGAAGGTTCGCCATTTACAAACCCTATGCGTGGGCTCCTCCGCCCGCACTTCACACCTGGAGTCTCTTATCCACGCATTCCTCCAGATTCTCATCAAGAGGGAAAGTCGTTAAGGCGACATTCAAGATTGACGGAGCCCAATTCATCTACACGACTGAAGCCGGTAGCTTTCTTGGGCTATACCTGTAAGCTACCCATGGCATAAACAGGAAAGCTACTCACCACATTGGATTGGCAAATAGTCAGACCACATTATCTTGGGTATCTTCTCGAAGTTCTTCCGTGCGCGTATCCCAGCAGAAAAGCCACTTCTACGAATGCCCTGTAGATAGGATAGAGGGGAATAAGCTTAGTGTCTTTCTTGGTTGCAGTTTTCAGGAAACGCGACATAAGCTTGATTGGATTTCTCTTCAGGTAGAACTTCTGTCTTGTTTCCTCAACCAACATTCCACGGCCATATCCATGCCAGTAGAATTGTTCGCAAACGCCTTTCAGGTTTTCTCTGTGATGATGATAGACAACAGGTGTATAGGTCATCTGGACACGGTAGCCTTTCCGTTGGAGCCTGTGCAGCAGCTTGAGGTCCTCTGCGTAGGGGTACTCCAGATCGAAGCCATCGATCTCCTCAAGTGCTCTTCGCTTGAAGAGGCCGCATCCTGTCGGGTCTGCGGGAGCCTCTGCAACTCTTGATTCCCTGAACAACTCGCTATAGAACAGTTCAAAGTCAAAATCTCTCAGTCTGGCCAGGATATTTTGGGGGTTTGCGCACGCTACTCTGCAGCTTATGCCTGCCAGGGCTTCGTCCTTTAGGTATGGTAGCAAGGCAGGAACCGTTCCGTCGTCTATGTAGGTATCGGAATCCATGAATAAGATTAGTGAACCTTCGGCTACCCTCCATCCAGCATCCTTCTGGGAAGGCCTCCCACCCTTGACGTTCTTGATTATTTTCACGGCAGGGTATTTTTCCGCAATAGTTATTGTCCTGTCGCTTGAACCACCGTCGACCAGTACGATCTCATTCAATCCGTTTGAAAGGATGCTTTCTATACATCTCTTGATGTTTTTCTCGCTATTCAGCGTTGCGACTACTGCGGATATTCCTTTCAACCCTACCATGAGAATTGGCTGTATGCAGACTGAGGCTATAAGAATTTACGCGCGCGTCACGATCTCTAGGCCTAGCTAGATTCATTGAAAAACTAGTTATAATGGAGATGTACCAAAGACCGTATCGAAGTAGGGACGGTTCGGGATATTTCAAGTGAGGATTCACATAGTCAACACTTTCTATCCTCCTTGGAGAGGCGGGATTGAGACCTACACTAAGAATCTTGCCGAAAACCTCAGTGAACTGGGTCACAAGGTAACGGTCACCGTGGCCCATCCGCCCCTCAGCCCTGGTGAATATTTGCAGGACGGCGTGGCTGTGAGACGGTTGAGGTCTGTCGGGATGCTCTATGGTGTCCCAATTGCACCAAGCCTGCTCCACCGTCTTGTCTCGGTGGAAGCTGACCTGATCCACGTCAACTTTCCAAATCCCTACACTGCCGCAGTGGGGGCCCTCGCGTCACGAATCAGAAAGGTCCCGGCTGTCCTGACTTGGCATAACGACCTTCCCCCAGTGACAGAGGCTGCCGGGGGTCTCGTCAAGGTACACGACGATCTCGCTTCACGACTCTACCTAGATGAGTATGACTCGATCATCACGACGTCGAGCGTCTACGCTGAAGGCTCCAAGATTCTGAGGAGGTATAGGGCAAAGACGAGAGTGATACTGAACGGTGTCGACTGTGAGAGATTCAGACCCAATCTTCCCGCAGAGAATCTCAGGAGGGAGTATAGGCTTGAAGGCTGCAAGACCGCGCTCTTCGTCGGCGCATTGAAGAAGTGGCACCGCTACAAGGGACTTGATAATCTGTTAGGGGCATTCAAGCTCCTGAACAGAGGAGATGTCAAGTTGCTTGTCGTGGGTGAGGGAGAACTCAAGCCAGAGTATGAGGCTCTCGCGGAAGAGTTGGGGTTAGGGGGCAGAGTGATTTTTGTGGGTGAGGTGCCTGACATAGACCTACCAAGATACTACGCCGCCTCGGATATGCTCATTCTCCCCAGTAAGGATAGGTCTGAGGGTTTCGGTCTGACCATTCTGGAGGCGAACGCCTCAGGCATACCGGCGATAGCGTCGAATGTGGGCGGAATCCCAGGAATCCTGATTGACGGTGAGAACGGGATTCTAGTTCCGCCCAGAGACCCGGCCTCCCTTGCTGAAGCCATTCTTAAACTGGTTGAGGAAGACGACTTGAGGAGAAGGATGGGAGAGAGAGGTAGAGAAGTAGCGCTAGAGCGTGACTGGAGGAAGGTTGCGCTGGAGACTGAGAAACTCTACCTTGAGGTCCTCCACAACCTTAAGTGACGGATTTTCTGAAGTCTTTCTGAAAAAGTTTCCTTGAGATCTAAAGTCAACGAAGATCTTGGCGGTGATGTAGCTTATGCAGTCTAGACTTCACCAATGAGCAGGACAGAGATCACTCCAAGGGTTATGCCTGCGACCACTCTGAGGGAGTAGGCCTCCTTAAAGAATATGTTGCTGGCAACTGCTGTCCCAACCACTAAGAGTGCAGTCAAGATTGCGGTGAGTCTACCAACCCCAGTTACTGAGAGGGGGATCCCGATCAGGAAGCGGGAGATGAAGAGCATTATCAACCCCAAGAGGATTGCTGGAGTGAATAGGTAGCGCATGGCGAAGAAGTAGTCTCGCAACTCATACCCTCCATAGACCACACAGACAAGACCGATGATCATTATTGTCAAGTAGAGGATCGATTGACCCGTCAACTTCATCTCGACAAGTCTCTCGAAGGTTATTGCACCCAAGCTGTTGGTGCCGTACTTGTAGAGCAGATACCCAACAATACCGGAGAGGGTAATCACGATTAAGGATAGGATGAATATCCCTCTTGTCATCACTTTACACTCCACAGTCGAAGCAGGTTGGCCAGTACTTAATCCTTACGCGACGTGACTTTGCTCCCACGCGCGCGCTACGTGAAGACTTAAAGAAGAGTGGTCCACCTGAGTTGTTCTCTGAAGCCTCATCCAACAGGAAATGGTGCGACCTCATTGTCCTTTCGGGTTGACGCCTCCAAGACCGCCAGGGGCACCCTAGGATTTGTTGTTCAGAACTCAGCAAACTCTCTTTTAGGGCTGCTGCTGTTCGCTATCTTCGCCCGTTTCGTGACTAGGGGGGAGATGGGTGTATATGCAGGTTTCAGCTTCACCAGCACCCTTTTTCAGAGTCTGGCCGTCTTGGGACTGAATTTTGCAGGCCCACGTTTCGTAGCGAAGCTGCTTGCTGAGGGCGACAGGTTGGGCGCATCTGCCGTGGCGAGAAAGATCATGCTCGTATCTCTCGGAGCCGGAGGAGCCTTGGCCCTAACACATTGCCTCCTGGCACCTCAATTCTCCCTCTTGCTGTCGCAAACTTACAACTTCACCGAGTTTTTTGTCGCCGCATCCAGCATGGTGCTGGTCATTGTTCCCATGCTCGTCGTTGAGGGGTTGATGCAGGGTGTTCAGGAGTATGGTAGGCTTGCAACGCTGAAGATGGTTGCTCAGTTCCTGAGAGTACTGGTCTCGGTCTGGCTTCTGCTCGGTGGGTGGGGACTTTTTGGAATGATCGCGGGCTGGATCATTCTCGGAGTTACTGTATTGCTCGGCTCGACCATACTCTTGAGTCTCCATCTTGACTTGGCAGGAGGCTCCTACCCTCTGGATCCCATCTTCAAGTATTCCATCCCGATGTTGGCCGCAGGCTTGGTCAGCTTTCTCTCCAACAGCGTCGACATATTCATCGTCATGACTTATGGTTCACCTGCAGACTTGGGCACATACAATGTTGCCGTCACCGCCTCAGGAGCCCTCGTAACCATATTGGTGGTCTCAGCCACCGCAACCCTTCTACCGACCACATCGGCGTGTTTTGGGGCTGGTGGGTTTGGGGCTGTCGAGAGAGTCTTCTACAAGTCCACTAGATACCTTGCCCTACTGTATACTCCTGCGGCTCTGGGTTTGGCTTCTCTGGCGTGGCCTGTGGTCTGGTTTATGGGTGGCCCAGCATATAGAGACTCAACACTTCCCCTGGCAATAATCAGCCTCTCATTCCTTGCATATTCCCTATCAACACCCCTGACTGTCTCTCTCCAGGCAGTAGGTGAGACGAAGCGGGTGCTGAAGATAGTCCTGGGCGGCGTCGCCGCAGGCTCCTTGACGGCCGCTGCACTCTTCCCGGTTCTTGGAATACTGGGTGCAGCCTTGGGAAGAGTCTGCCTTTTCACAGCCACGCTCCTAGTAGGCCTCTACGAGACCAAGAAAGTCTTCAAGCCCAAGTTTGATCTGGATGCTTTGTGGAAATCGGTCTTGGCCAGTTCAGTGATGGCTGCCTCAGTATATCTGGTTGCTTCAAGAGGCGCGTCCACGACAACTATTCCGTTAGGAGTCCTACTTGGCGGGGTCCTCTACATATTGATGTTGAGGCTTCTTAGGGCTGTGAAACCTGAAGACATAAGAGTACTGAGCGAGGTCTTGCTTGCCAAGCTAGGAAGGTTTTCCAAGCCTCTGGAGCGATTGGCCGAACGCCTCCTAGTCTAGAGCCCGGCAAGAAAAGAGAATGACGAGAATAGGAAGACTCCGTCTCCCATTGCTGTATCAGGCTTCTGCCAGTCTTTCTCATCATCTACATCACATGTTTCAACGTCTTCATTCTCAGCTACATGGACCAGTATCTTGTCTACCCTAGGCGTGATCGGACTTACCCAAGATTTTCTCAACCCTGTTTGAAATCTTCTTTCGACATGCTTCGCGGCTTCAGACCTAGGCCCGGAGCCTCATTCCCGATCCTGCTGCTGGCAGCCTCGTCTTTCACCATATAGAGGCTGGACTTGACCAACTTCTCACTTGGCCTAGTGACCTTCTCCAAGTCACCATTCCATGAAGTGAAATATTGGATTATCCACCGGTGGGTCGGCAGACTCACCGTATTGAAAGCTTGTTATTCCTTGAGATTCTTTAAATTAGAGAGTGGAGTGACTAATTCATTGAGACGAGTTGCTTGAGGGATCTTGGGCCGTGAGTCAGGTGAGAGTCAGTTACCCGGTTTTGGGCAAGAAGCAGGTCACAGAGAAGCTCAGGCTAGCTCGGAGCCGCCTCGAAAAGAAGCTACCTGTCTCAAAGATGATTCTCTATGGTTCATACGCTACAGGCCGCTACACTGCTGGAAGTGACATAGACGTTCTAGTGGTATACAGTGGAGAGCAAAGGGAAGACGCTTACAGGCTTGTGATAGATGAGGTAGCCCTTCCAAGACTAGAACCTAAAGTCTACAGTGAAGAACAGTTCAATGCCTTAATAGCAAGAAGCAGAAAGTTCATAGAAATCCTCGAGAGAGAGAGTATTGTGATTTCCTGAGAGGGAGTGTAAGGTCTTGGTGGAGCGAAGTATAGACTGGCTGAATCAGGCTGACCGAGACATGAAGCAGGCAGAGGCTTCTCTCAGAGACGAACTGTATGAGTGGTCGTGCTTTGCCGCTCAGCAGGCCGCGGAGAAGGCTGTCAAAGCCCTCATTCAGAGTCTAGGAGGGGAAGCCTGGGGCAATTCGGTCACAGCCTTGATAGGCGCACTCCCAGATGATGTTAGGCCTTCTGGTCTCCGTGATGAGGCTTTGGAACTTGATCAGGTCTATATCCCGAGCCGATACCCAAACGCTCACCCAGTCGGATATCCAGGAAGCCTGTACACCCGCAAGATGGCTGAGAGATTGATCGAATACTCAAAGGAGATCATCAAGTATTGTCGAGACGCGGTTTCAGAGATTCCCCGCTCGCGCTGACTGAACGCTTTCCAAATCGTCTGCCCATGTCGCAACCCCTTGAACATGTGCCTCAATCTTGTCACATACTGCAACGCGAGCGCACGCTGCAATAGTTGAGACATCACTCTATCCGCTAGAAACCGTTTCTTGTGAGTAGCCTGTGAGCCTAGAAGCCACGCTCATTCATGGGTTGGGCCATGTTACGCAACCCAGACGCCAAGAATGAATTGGTACCAGACGAGTAGACTATTCAGTAAGAAGAAGGTGACGGCGACTATAAGAACTGGCACGCTCCTCATCCTGACAACCAGCCAGACTGGGAAGATGAACGCGAAGAATCTTGAGAGCGAGATGAAGTTGCCGAAGTAGAGGAGCGGCAGATAGATCGAGAGGCTGTATACTCCTAGTCTTGCGTCCAACTTGAAGACGCAGAAGACCAGGTACCCAAAGAAGATGACGAAGGCCACCAGTATATAGTCGAATTCTGGGAACGCCCAGACGTTAAAGTCTAAGAGAGGCTTGACGTAGTGTTGGAACCAGCCAAACTTGACGCCCATCCTCATCCAGTATGACTGCTGTGTTGAGAAGACGAAGAAGTCCCCCGTCATTAGGTAGAGATAGTAGAGCCAGCTGAGAAGGGCGGCCACTGGAACAGTGAAGAGCGGAATCTGTCTGAACCTTCTCTTGGCCAAGAGGCCTATTCCCACCGGGATGACTATCGCCACTCCATAGGTCTTGGTCAGAGTCGCGAGTGTAGCTGCCAAGGCTGAGGGGACGAGCCTCTCCTTGATGTAAAGGTACCAGGTGGCGAGTGTGGAGAAGAGGAAGAGGGACTCTGTATAGGAGACTGTTGTGAAGAGGAAGGTGTATGGGAAGGTTGCGGCCAGCAGCGTCGAGGCGGCAGCCTCACCTCTTGACATGTAGTTCTCAGCAACAAGCTGGAAGAGAGGGATGGAGGCCAAGCCGAAGACAAAGGAGATTATGAAGGCTGAGAGCCAGAGATCGCCGGTGACAAACCCGAGAATCTTGCAGAGGACCGAATAGGCTGGGAAGAAGACGTACATCGGATACCTGTACCATTCCCTGGCCAAGGCGACGTAGAAACCTGTGTCCTGGGCGCTGAAGAGGAAGAGCCAAGGCTTGGTTGGGCCTGACTCACCCCACTCACTCATCCAAGGAGTGAAGAAGTTTCCCAGGACGCTCAGCCGCTGGTAAAGCCATATTGAGGCGAGAAGCTTCAGAGAGATAAGGACTGCGACTGGCAAGAGGAGACGCAGCCTCCTCTCAAGAATCTTTGTCGCCACATCTCTCAACACAGTACCGAAGCTCTGAGAGACGATGGAGATCCTCCTCCGTCGCAGGATGAGAGTTGGTGTCTGAGGACAGGTCTTCATCCAAGATTCTTCTAGCGCTGGCGTAGTCGGCTTCACCTCTAAAGCAGTTGAAGATTAACGTTAGGAGTCGCTTAGAATAGAGATAGAAATTCTTCCCGCGTCATTCCACTCTCTCTTATGATTTCGAGTAGCATGCCTCTCTTGAGTTCCTTATGCATCGGAACCACGACGAAATTGTTCCCCCGCTGTAGCACGACGTGCGAGCCCTTAGCTTTGCGAACGATAAACCCGACCTTTGTCAGGGCTTTCACTACCTCCAGCCCAGATTTGACGGGGAGCTTAGACGACGACATCAACTGTGACCGGCTGTGTGTTGAGGGCTCTAGCCATGTTCTGGGCGTCTTCGCGCATAACCTCCAGCATTAGTTCTATAGCCTCCTTGACGTTCTTGATGGCTTCCTCCCTTGTTTCGCCTTGGCTTACAGCGCTGGGTATCTCAACGCATTTGGCAATGAACCCACCTTCAGCCTGCTCCTCCAAGACAACCGTGAACTTGTTCGCCATCGCCATCACCTATTATCCTCAAAGGTTAACATTGTTTTCTCTAAACATATTAATACTTTCCATACCACTCGCTTCATGTAATGCGAGTTTCAACAAAAGTGTTTGATCTTCTTCGATTGGACCTCGGCATACTCCCTCACCATCCATCTATCTTTGAATGTTCCGAGTTCATTGCGTGACCATTTTGAGGGCCCATATGATGCAGATGATTCCGACAAGAAACGAGACCAACCTTATCTCGAGTATTGCGCCGACAGTGTCGAGAAGGTCCTCTGCAAACTTGAAGAGTAGGTAGACTAGGAGTGTGGAGGCGAGAAAGACTAGTGCCAGGGCTGAGGGGGTTGCGTGGCCGATTATCATGTTGAAGTAGTATGTTGCGGCGACACCTGAAGCCAAACCTAGTAGCGCGGCCCAGCGAATATTCCTCGTCGGCTTGGAGAAGAGCGCCGCGCCCGAGACCACCAGCAATGCAAGAGTCGGCATGTCCACGGTTCCCCTTGCGCCACCCAGCAGGGCCAGTAAGAGCTCCCAGAGGCCTGTGAAGAAGCCCACGACCAATATGGAATACTTCAGGAGTCTCGGCCTATCGATTATTACCTGAAGGATTAAGACTACTCCCGCCAGGAGCAGTGTGGGCTGAACCAATCCAGAGGTTGGGCTGAGGCTCATGGAGACTCAGCCTTCCAGCTCCCAGCAGAATGAAGGTGTGAGAGGTTTGGGAGATGCCTTCTGTACTCCATGTGTTTGCTTCCAGTCTGGCTGAAACTCATCCAGTTTCAAAACCATGACGGGAAGGGTACTGCTGCTCTTGGCTTAAGCCTTTGCTTCAGTGGCGGTCTTGGTTGCGAGGTCCGGGTT
>Ga0116202_10000252_pt1 | contig 28660 bp, 19 predicted proteins | sample LakKivw325mmetaG_FD_94479 | JGI IMG/M metagenome (GOLD analysis project Ga0116202, IMG submission 94479) | Anoxic lake water microbial communities from Lake Kivu, Rwanda to study Microbial Dark Matter (Phase II) - Lake Kivu water 325m metaG | ecosystem: Environmental > Aquatic > Freshwater >... | reverse complement strand
TTTACATCTCATTGAATGGAAACCATGGATTCCTCTTAGAACATTTTTTTTAATAAACAAGAGCCTAAAAATTTTTTTTTAAACTTTTTTTATTTCATTTTTGTGAATAGAATCATCCAATCCCCAACTTGAAGATAGAATAGAAAACCGTTTCAGGAAACAGACGATCATCAAAGAAATCTTGAGTCCTAAATTCTGCTGTTCAGTAGCTTGAGTCAACAAAGCCAATGAAAAAAAGTCACTCTGAGGTTTGGAATAATTGCCTGCAAATTATTAAGGATAACATTAATTATCAAAGCTTCAAGACATGGTTTGAGCCCATTATCCCTGTCAAGCTTGAAGATAATATCCTGACCATCCAGGTTCCGAGCCAGTTTTTTTACGAGTGGCTGGAAGAGCATTACATCAGTTTGCTCAAGAAAACCATCAAACATGAGCTGGGTGCCAATGGCCGTCTTGAGTACAGCATTATCATGGATGCTTCCTATAACAATGCGGCTCCTTTCACCATTAAAATGCCAACCACCAACCGTAAAGCAACGAAAAACCAGCCCGTCTCCATGCCCATCGATCTGAACAGGGGCAAATCGAAAGAGATACCGAATCCTTTTGTCATTCCCGGGCTGAAGAAAATCAAGATCAACTCGCAACTCATTGAATCTTATTCCTTTGATAACTTTATTGAGGGTGACTGCAACCGGCTGGCACGTTCCGCCGGTTTTGCCGTGGCTTCCAATCCCGGCAAGACGGCCTTCAATCCGCTGTTTATATACAGCAATGTGGGTTTGGGCAAGACCCACCTGGCCCATGCCATAGGCCTGCAGGTTAAAAACAACCTGCCCGAGCTCACCGTTCTCTATGTCTCGGCCGAACAATTCATCAACCAGTTTATCGATTCGGTCAAAAATAACAGCCATAACGACTTTGTCCATTTCTACCAGATGATCGACGTGCTGATCATGGATGACATTCACTTTCTGGCCAACAAAGAAAAAACACAGGATGTCTTCTTCCACATCTTCAACCATCTCCACCAGAATTTCAAACAAATCGTGCTGACCTGCGACAAGCCGCCCGTGGAGCTGCAGGGCATTGAACCACGGCTTCTCTCACGTTTCAAGTGGGGTCTCGCTGCCGACCTGCAACTGCCCGACCTCGAGACACGCATCGCCATCCTTCACAAACGTCTGTATAACGACGGCATTGAGATGCCCTCCGATGTGGTGGAATACCTTGCCTACAGCATCACCACCAACATCAGGGAACTGGAAGGCGCCCTCATTTCCATCCTCGCACAGTCATCGCTCAATAAAAAAACCATCACCATCGAGCTGGCACGCCAGATGATCGACAAGTTCGTTAAAAGCACCACGCGTGAGATATCCATCGATTACATCCAGAAGGTCGTCTGCGATTATTTCAGCCTGCCCATCGATATGATTAACTCCAAGACCCGGAAAAGAGAAATCGTCCAGGCGCGCCAGCTGGCCATGTACTTCTCAAAGAAACACACCAAATCATCGCTGGCCACCATCGGGCTGCATTGCGGAAATAAAGACCATGCCACAGTGTTGCACGCCTGCAGGACAGTCAACAACCTCATCGAGACCGACAAGCAGTTCCGTACCTATGTGGAAGAACTTGATAAAAAGATCAAACTCTGAAGAAAACCACCCCATCTCTCATCTTTCCATCTCCTCCTTCCGGATTTAAATACGCGAAAGTTTTATACTCCGGTTTACATTAACCCGTTATAAAATTGGCGTAAAATCATAATTAATCTGCTCTAAGCTTTATAAGGATATTCTTTTTTGTTTATCTTTATACTCCAAAGCTTTAAACCTAATACCAGAATCGATGAAAATCCTTTTCGTCTGCCACCGTAATGATATGGTATCACCACTTGCAGCCGGTATCTTAAAAGAAAAGCTGAGAAAGAAAAAGGTGGAAGCTGTTGTCGATTCCGCCGGTTTCGAACCTCATATCCTCGGTGAGCCCCCTGACCCCCAAGCTGTTTCATATGCCAAGGAAAAAGGTATTGATATATCGGACCATGTGATCCGTCTGTTTTCAAGCCGTGATTTCGATGAATTCGATAAAATCTTTGTGACCGATTACCGCACCTTCAAGGATGTTGTTTTCCATGCGCGTGATGCCGATGACAAGAAGAAGGTCGATTACCTGATGAATGTGATCCTCCCGGGTTCCAACAGGGCCGTGCCCCATCCTCATAACCTGAGCTTGCTGGACTTTGACACCACCTATAAGCTGATCAACAGGGCCTGTGAGAAGCTGGCCAACATGATGTAAGACGGATGCCACCCTTTCCCGCTCTTTATGATACCTGATCTTCCGACCATACAACAAGCCCATGCGCGTGTGGAGGCATATATACACCGCACGCCTGTTCTCACCAGCCGCAGCCTCGATGGCCTGACCGGTGCCCGGGTTTTTTTCAAATGTGAGAACTTCCAGAAAGCGGGTGCTTTCAAATTCCGCGGAGCAACTAACAGTGTCTTTTCACTCACCGGTGATGAAATAAAAAAGGGTGTATGCACGCATTCCTCCGGCAACCATGCCCAGGCCTTGGCGCTGGCGGCGCAGCTACGTGGCACCAGAGCCTATATTGTCATGCCCACCACCTCCTCAAAGGTAAAAGTGTCTGCAGTCAGGAATTATGGCGGCATCATCACCTTCTGCCTGCCCACGCTGGCATCACGTGAAGAGACACTGCGGCAGGTGCAAGCCGACACGGGAGCGGTGGAGATACATCCTTACAATGATTACCGCACCATCGCCGGTCAGGCTACCGCCGCCAAAGAGCTGCTCGAGGATGCCGGCCCTCTTGATGTCATTCTCACCCCCGTGGGCGGCGGCGGACTGCTGAGCGGCACAGCCCTGATAACACACTATCTGTCGCCGGAAACCAAAGTTCTCGCCGCCGAACCCGAACAGGCCAACGATGCTTATCTGTCGTTCACGACGAAGAAATTTGTTCCTTCGGTCAATCCCCACACAATCGCCGACGGGCTCCTCACCTCACTGGGAACCCTCACCTTTCCCATTATCCTCGAACATGTGCACCGGATCATCACCGTCAGTGAAGAAAGCATTGTCAAGGCCATGAAACTGATTTGGGAGCGGATGAAGATCATCATCGAACCCTCAAGCGCCGTCCCGGTGGCGGCGCTGCTCGATAACGGACCGGCGAATCCGTCACCGGTTTTTGACTTCAAAGGTAAACGCGTGGGGGTGATTTTGTCGGGTGGGAATGTGGATCTGGAGCGGCTGCAGTGGTTGGCTACTGTTTAATAGTCGTCAGTCGTCAGTCATCAGTCGTCAGTCGTCAGTCATCAGTCATCAGTCATCAGTCGTCAGTCAGCAGCTTGAAGCAAGGTCGTATCATAACTATTTTTTATCAGCCGACTAAACATACAAAAGAGTTATATAGTAGATACCGGAAAACAATAGAAAATCTTGTTGAAGAAAGAATTGATTTACATAATTTTGCGTTCTCCGCGCTTCCTCTGCGCACTCTGCGGTAAATAAAAGAACAAATTCTGATACAAATTCGTCAGAATAGGAATGATAATCCGAAACAATTAAAATGACAAAAGGAACTTTATTTTTAATCCCCTCCCCGTTGGGGAATGAGGACGTTGAAAATGTCATCCCGGCGGGTGCGCTGGCGATTGTCAGGTGGCTCACGGCTTTTATTGTGGAAGAGGTGAAAACGGCCCGGCGTTATCTCAGGCAGGCAGGCGTGAAAACTGATTTCAGCAACATCCGTTTCTTTACCTATAACGAGCATTCAGAGCAGACGGATGTGCGGCCGGTTATCGATTTCCTTATGTCAGGACATGACGTGGGTTTGCTCTCGGAGGCCGGCATGCCCTGCGTGGCCGATCCGGGGGGCGGCATGGTGCAGGAAGCCCACCGCAACGGCATCAGGGTCATCCCGCTCACCGGGCCTTCATCCATCTTACTGGCCCTGATCGCATCAGGGTTCAATGGCCAGAACTTTGCTTTCAACGGGTACCTTCCTGTCAACCGTAATGAACGACGCAGGGCACTTAAAGAGCTTGAGCGGAAAGCTTACCGTGACAACCAGACACAAATATTCATTGAGACACCCTACCGTAACCATGCGATTTTCCAGGCCATCATGCAGGCCTGTCATCCTGAAACCATGCTGTGCATCGCCTGCGACCTGACGCTGGAGACGGAATTCATCAGCACTCTTTCTGTGGACGAATGGAAGAAAAATCCCCCTGACATCAACAAACGGCCGGCGGTGTTTCTGATCTATAAATAGCTACGAGCTACGAGCTACGAGCTACGAGCTACGAGCGGCGAGCCGTTTGAGGGTGAGCAAGGATTTGGAAACGGGACTCCATCCACCCGCATAATAGAATCCTTTTTTAGTTATCTGTATTTGAGTGGATGGAGTCCTAAAAGAAGAGTTGAAAAAACGTTTACTTTAATACTACCAACTTTGCTGTTTCATTCCGCTCGCCAATCAGCAGCCTGACCAGATAGATACCTGCGGGCAGATCGGAAGCATCAAAGTGTACGGTATACTCTCCCGGCTGTTGCTTTTCATTCACCAGTGTTGTGATTTCTTTCCCTTTCAGGTCATAAACCCGCAAGTCGACAGTTGACGGTCGGCAGTCGGCAGTTAATAAATATGAAATTTCCGAAAGTCCGGAGGAGGGATTGGGATAAACCTTTATTGCAGCTTTATCACTCTCAACAGATCTTCCGAATCCGACAGTCAGCGGGCTTTCATAACATCCCATGTCAACCGGCCCATTGATGCGTGGATTGCCACGCAGGCAGTATAACGGAAACGTATAGTCAGCAGGCAGAAACAGCGCATTCTCCGTTCCTTTATCAATACAGGGTGAGGGATTGAAATAGCTGGTATCCGGAACATACGGATACTCCCCGACAGTGATAAATTCGGGATATTCATCAATGTTTTCTATATATTCTCCCTGAAAGCCCGGTTGAATTCCGTTCAGGCCACCTTCAACATCGCAATAGTAGATGTTAAGATCAGCCGTACTGTCCGGGTCAAAAACACTTATCTGACCGGCTCCTACATCTGCCGTATTTCCCCAGAAAATACAATTTGTGAATGTAGTCGTACCTCCGAATTCCAGTTCGTAGGCGCCGCCGGCATCGGCAGCATAATTATCGGCAAAGGTGCAGTTCACCAAATGAGGGCTGCTGTTATCCCACGATAATCCTGCGCCTCCACCACCTCCTACAAAGGTTGATTCGTTGTTAAAGAACAGGCAATTATCAATGACAGGATTTGAATTGGATCCCATAATGATGGCGCCGCCCCAACTTGATGAATTATCATGGAAAATGCAGTGAGAAATATGAATGGAGCAATCGAACATGGCAAGCGCGCCCCCGGCAGGATTATTAGTAGTGAATTTATCGGCGCTGTTATATCTGAAAACACAATGACTCATATCAATGCTATTAACCAAATTAACACGAACAGCCCCGCCGCAGTTATACCTGGTTTCTAATCCATAAGCATAGCTGTGCTCAAAAATACAATGCTTTAAAACCGAATTCGGATTTGTTGCCGGTGTTTGATCCCAGACCATTCCACCCCATTTGATATCCGGGTCATAGGCAGTAAACAATATAGGAAGCGCTTCGGTACCTTCAGCAATCAGGCATCCCTGAATATCGAACCGCTCGGTTGAATTGAACTTAACTTCAACACCGGGTTCAATAGTCAATGTTTCACCATCAGGGATTTTGATGTAGCCCATAACGATATAGGGCGAGCCTGCCGTATCCCACATACCGCTGACTTCATTGTCCCAGACCAGGGTTCCGGCGGGTAGTTCCGGTTTGAGTTCTCCCCAGGTAATCTCATGGAAAACGCCGTCCCGTCCGTTGGTGGAGAAAAATTGACCTGATGACTGCATGTGCTCAATCACAATTCTTAACTCCTCACTTTGCATATCCTGCATAAAGGCTTCCGCCACCTCCTGAACCTGTATTGAACTGCCGGATGAAGTATTAAATGGCCGTGTAAAATTGGATTCAAAAGGCCAGTCGTTATAAACGGAATTGTTGTAAGTAAAGAAGTAATTTTTGATAAAACCTGACACCATGGCTTCTCCATCCAGTTCGAGATAGAAATACCCGTCATATTTGTTTAAATAATGCATATCGCCAATGGTAAACCAATCCTCTCCTTCGATATCATTCTTTTCGCTCGTCAATCCAAACTTGATTTTAACCTGACCGGGTGAAAAGCCATGATTCGCCAGGGCTTGTTCAAATAGCGGGAATCCGTTGATGTCGTCGAGGAAGTGAGCCAGGGCAGCATCCGGATCAGGATCGATGTTATCATAATCGAGGGATGCGGCATAATAAAGCGAACTGCCCCAGCCAAAGGGATGAATGTGTCCGTACCCTGCCGGCTCCGGACCTGTACCGTCGGCATCCCAGCCGGCGCCACCTTCATGGTTAGCTACCAGCCCCTGAAAGGGTATCTGGGCAATTGTCAATAGAGAGGTGAAAAGCAACGTCAAAGTCGCTAAAGCTGTCGTTTTGAGTAAAGTTTTTGTTTTCATAGTTTGTACCTCTTGTCATTGGTTAATAATAGCTGATATTGTCGGATATTCATTGCTTCATTGGTTGACACAAGTGCAGCGGGGGACATCTATCTCATTGTTATACTGTTATATTGTTATATTGTTATATTGCTATATTGTTGTTTTGTTATTTTGATGACCGTTGACCTGACGACTAACTACTGATGACTGACGACTGACGACTGACGACCGACGACTGACGACCAACGACTGACGACCGACGACTGACGACTGACGACTGACGACCGACTACATCATCACCATCATCTTCACCGTCTCCACCTGCCCGCCTGCCTGCAGCCTGACCAGATAGATACCTGCCGGCAGAGCCGAAGCATCAAACTGTATCATGTAACCACCCGGATATTGACGATCGTTTACAAGAACCCTGACCATCTGTCCATGAATATCAATGATCTCAAGTTTGACATATCCGATATCGGAAATCCGATATCGGATATCGGATATTCCGGAGGAAGGATTGGGCACTATCATCAATCCATTTTCTATCTCTTTTTCTTCAATTGCAGTGATTGCACATGCTTCCTCCACTTCAGACCGGCTGTTGCAACCAGGAGCGTTGCCATAGATTGAAACCGTTCCGTTTGGGCTGAGCAGATACTTACAGATGCTTTGTACGGAACAGGCTGAGAGCATATCGTTGTTACATAACTTTAAATTTTGAATTGAACCGGGGTAAATGTTGTCCAAGCCTGTTAAACTTATCAGGGAAGTGTTATTTTCTATTATAAGATCCCCTCCGAAAAACGTCAAATTATCCAGTCCGGACAGGCTGCTTATCAGGTCATTGTATTTAATTTCAAGATATCCTCCGATGTAAGCCAGATTATTCAGTCCGTAGAGATTTATCAGGGCATCGTTGGAATAAATCCGTGTGTAATCGCCCACAAATGAAAGGTTGTTCAATCCCATCAAGCTTATTAAGGAATCGTTGTTGTAAACCAGGAGATGTCCCCCGATAGCTGCCAGATGATCCAATCCATTTAAGTTATTCAGTAAAGGATTATTTCTTATCTCGACATCTCCTCCGGTTGAGGACAGATTATTTAGTTCCGTCTCAGAGGATATTTTAAGGTAATCCCCAATTGAGATAAGATTGGTCAATCCCATAAATTTTGTCAATGCATCATTGTTTGTAATTTCAAGACCACCGCCAACAGATGTAAGCATGTCCAATCCGGTTAAATCAGAAAGCATGGGATTGCCAACGTTGAGCACTCCGATATAGAGATTTCCCCCAATAGCTGTGAGGCTTTCAAGGCCCGTTAAGTTTACCAGTGAGTCATTCCGGCTGATGACCAAATCACCGCTAACGAATGTTACATTATCCAGCCCTGACAAATTATCAAGCGAAGAATTGTCAACGATCTCAAGGTATCCGCTTATGGTTGTCAGTCCTGTCAGGGCTTCCAGATTGCTTAGCAAGGGGTTTGCCTTGATGCTTATCCCTCCGTTAACAGATTTTAAGCCTTCAATCCCGGTGAGACTGTTAAGGGTGATATTTTTATAGATACTTATGTTGCCCCCGATTGAATCCAATCCATTGAGTCCCCCCAGATTTGCCAGGAGAGGATTACCTTTATGATATTTGGTTTCCAATCCAATCTGCAAGTTTCCACCGATATACTGCAGGTTCTCAAGTCCTGTCAAACTGGTGAGGGAGGGATTTCCGTTTCCCAGGTTCATAGGGGGTACATCCAACAGACAGGTCGCCTCCAATGAAAAGAAGGCTTTCCATGCCGGTCAAATTATCCAGTGATGCACAATCATCGATAACCAGACTACCCCCGATATAAGACAATGCATGAAGACCCTCAAGATTAATAAGGCTTGAATTCCCGCAGATCTTCAGCTCCCCTGCAATGGAACTAAGGTTACCCAGTCCTTCCAGGTTTACCAAAGATGTATTTCCGGAACCCCGGTCTCCAATGGCAACATTCCCTTCAAGAGTATTGATTCCTTCCAGTCCTGTCAGACTGACCATCGATGTATTGTAACAAATTGAAACATCGCCCCCTATATAAGACACATTACCGAGCCATGACAAACTTGCCAAAGAGTTATTATATGTGATACTCAGGTCTCCACCTAACGAATCCAGATTGCCCAATGCCGCCAGAGTCGACAAATTTCCTTCAGATTCAATCACAAGGTTCCCTCCAATTGTTGTTAAACTGTTCAATCCCGTCAAACTCTCAATTGCCCCGTTTGCCCATATATGAAAATCACCCCCCACCCTTATAAGGCCATCCAGTCCCTGAAAACTAATAAGTGACGGATTGTTTCCACCGTAATAGTAATAGCCTCCTACACCCACATGCCCGTCGATATGGGACAGGCTTTCAAGACATGAGAAATTTACAAGGGAAAGATTTCCACTAATCCTGCATCCTCCGCCAACGGCTTCCAGGTTATTGAGTCCCTGAAAATTTACCAGGTTATGGTTCCTGTAAAGCTGGAAGTAGCTGCCAACTGATATTAAGCTTTCAAGGCCGGTAAAATCGATCAGTCCATCACTGTAAAGGATACTGATGCCTCCTCCGATGTCTGTCAGATTGTTCAAGCCTGTGACGCTTGTCAATCCATTACCATTAATAAACAATTCGCCGCCAAGGCTAGTCAGATTTTCAAGACCGACCAGGTCATTAAGGGGATTGAATTGAATGGTCAAATCTCCTCCAATAGAAGTAATACCATTCAATCCATATAAATTTATAATGTCTGTTTCTGTCCGTCTCGCACCAGGATAACTTCCTATGAATACAAATCCTTCTATTTCTGTGCAGTTGGGATAATTGACAGGAAAACTATCCACCTGTGCCTGGGTAGTAAAGGTGATACCCTCGGGCAGGCAGGATTGGGGGAATACTTCTGTTTGGAAACAGATCATCAAAATAATTGCTAAAAAAATTAATGTTTTCATGGCTTTTTTCCTTTGGATATCGTTGATAGTGTCAGACATTCATTGCTTCAATGCCTCTCCCCGCTAAAGCGGGGATTATATTATCAGTTGATTCATCTCACTCCCTTCACCCTTTCCCTTGGGGGAAGAGACAAAGGGTGGTGTGAACCGGCTCACCAAATATTGCCAGTATAAAATTACGACACCAAAAAAGTGAGAATGAGAGAGATGTAATTACGCCGGGAGGGGATGCAGGAACGTTGGGAATAGATGTATAACCGTTATAGGATGATTGGAATTGAATAAGTCTAACCCGGAATCCGCCTCATATTAACACCGCCAGGTCCCGGTCAGATTAATTGCAGGTACTTCGTCAGAAATAGATGCAACCCGCAAACCCTGAACCCGTTTGACAGGAGATAATCTTCGTCATCTTTTACCAATATGAAATTATGCTCTGTTTTTAAAAATAGTGCAGCTTCAGTATTCCCCCTTGATGTCGAAGGGCCGGAACCAAACTTGATTTCTATCCCTGCCAGTGGTTTATCTCCCCTGGTAATGACCATATCAAGCTCAGCACCATCATGTGTGCGATAAAAAAATACTTTCCGGTTATCAAGTAATAGAGGGATGATTTGTTCAATGACAAAGCCTTCCCATGATGCCCCTTTTTTGGGATGGCCCAGTAGCTGATCCATATTGTTTATTCCAGCCAAATAATGCATGATACCCGAATCACGTATGTACACTTTCGGTGATTTTACAAGCCTTTTTTTTGCATTAATATAAAATGGACTTATTATCCGCACAAGAAAAGCATTTTCAAGAAACCCGATATATTTTTTAATTGTATGTATGCTCAATTCCAGGCTTTTCCCTATTTCAGCATAATTTATGATATTACCGTGATAATGAGCCAGCATGGTCCACAGGCGTTCTCCGGTAATGCTGTCAGCAGGGAATCCGAGGTTGGGCAGATCCCGTTCAAAATATGTTTTTGTAAAATTATTCATCCATTGCAGCCAATACTTTTCATGCAGGAAAGGATCAGGAAATCCACCACGTAACCAGAGGTCCGTTATATTATTTTCGGAATAAACCTCACTCAGGAGGAAGGGAGTGAGCTCATGGTATGCAATTCTTCCGGCGAGTGATTCAGCACTGTTCCTCAATAGTTCAGGTGCCGCTGAACCCAGCACAAGGAAACGGCCCGGAACCCTTCTCTGATCGATCAAAGCTCTCAGTACAGGGAAAAGATCCTGTTTTCTCTGGACCTCATCAATAATGACCAGTCGGTCCTCAAATTGTTTAAGGTACGTTTCAGGATCTTCCAGTTTTATAAAATCATTTCTTAATTCCAGGTCAAGATAAATTGAGAATTGATAATCCTGCATAATCTGCTTTGCCAGGGTTGTTTTTCCAACCTGCCTTGGCCCAATGATGGCCACACAAGGGAAACCATTTAGAAGATTTGATATTTTCTCTGTAGCAATCCGTGGTATCATACAGGCAAAGATACAAATAAAGCTAAAATTATGAATTTGTAATTCATAATTTTAGCTTTATTTGGTTTTGATTGGTCGGAAAAATTCTATGGGCAATCACGGGTATGTACCCCAGGGCAAGCCCTGGACCCAATTTCCGCCCCAAGGGGCGGGGTATTATACCCTTCGCCTCCGGCGGGATTGTTCAACTTGCAAATTATAATTCACTACGTTCTTAAAATTTGAGTTTCACAAATAAAATCCCCGTATCTTCGTCTCCTGAATGTTGAAAGCTTGCCGGTTTTGTCTGACACCATCCTATCCATCAACGGTCTTACCAAGCACTTCGGCCGCATCAGGGCGGTGGAGGAGCTCACACTGGAGGTGAAGCGCAGTGAGGTTTACGGTATCCTGGGTCCCAACGGCAGCGGCAAGACAACGACGCTGGGCATGATCCTCGGTGTGGTCCATGCCACCCGTGGCACATACATGTGGTTCGGCGAAGTGCCGACGCATGACAGCCGCAAACGCATCGGTGCCATCCTTGAACAGCCCATCTTCTATCCTTACCTGTCGGCGGCGGCCAACCTGCAGATCATCGCACGGATAAAGGATTCAAAAGACCATGATATCGATAACAGCCTGACGCTGGCGGGTCTCTATGACAGGCGTCACAGCATGTTCCGAACCTTCTCGTATGGCATGCGGCAGCGTCTGGCTATCGCCGCCGCCCTGCTCTGCAAACCCGAGGTGCTTATCCTCGACGAGCCCACCAACGGCCTCGACCCCCAAGGCATAGCAGAGGTCAGAGACATGATACAAAATGTCGCCAAAACCGGCATGACTGTTATCCTGGCCAGTCATCTCTTAGACGAGGTGCAGAAAACCTGCACACACGTCTGTGTCCTCGAAAAGGGAAAGAAACTGTTCTCAGGAAAGGTCGACGATGTCCTCAACGATACGATCATGGTGGAGATAGCCGCCGCCAACATGGAGCTGCTGAAGACCACACTGAAAGCATTTCAGAAGGTGACGGAATTCAGTGAAGAACACGACAAGCTCATCGTGAAACTGGCCACCGACACCACGGCCGAAGATCTCAACGCCTTCCTGTTCGGTCAGGGTGTCATCCTTTCCCATCTGACCTTGCATAAAAAATCACTTGAGAAATATTTTCTCGAACTGATAGATAAACAGTCATGATACGCCTGCTGCACATAGAGTTCAAAAAGATTCTCAGCTACAAGACTTTCTGGGTGCTGACGGCTTTTTACATCATCGCTTTGGCACTGGCTCTGTTTCTCTCGCAGCACATCGTCACCAAGATCGTGGAGCAGGCCGCCAAGACCTCCCCCATACCGTTGCCCCGGATATCGATTTTTGTGCTGCCCAAAGCCTGGCAGAACCTTTCATACCTGGCCGGTTATTTCAACATTTTCCTGGCTATCGTGGTCATCACCCTGATATGCAACGAGTTTACTTTCAGGACCATCAGGCAAAACATCGTATCGGGTATGAGCAGAACCCAATACCTGTTGTCCAAGCTATACCTTATTCTGGTCATCAGCATCGCCGCCACTCTGTTGCTTTTCCTCATTACGCTGATCCTGGGCGTCATCCATTCACATTCGCTCAGCGCGGCATCCGTCTTCAACGTCAAGCTGCAATTCGTGTTCGGTTATTTTCTTGAGACCTTCTCCTATCTCATCTTCGCTTTCTTTCTTGCTTTCCTGCTCAAACGGACAGGCCTCACCATCATTACTCTCCTGTTTTACACCTCCATCGAACAGATCATCGTGGCGTGGAAGATACCCTCGGCCTGGGTGAAGGTCATGCCCATGAAAGCCTTTGCCCGGCTGGTGCACTTCCCAAGCATACCACTGCCCGAAGTCAACGGCCAGAGCCTGAAGTTCCAGGATTATGTCGGCCTGTCCGATGCCCTGATCGCCGTTCTCTATGCCGCCGTCATGGTGACGATTATCTACCTCTACCTTAAAAAAGCAGACCTGTAATATTTGGGACTCCATCCGCCTGTCTTAAACGATTGTTCTGGTGGTGTGACTTCACCCGGCAGGCGGATGGAGTCCCAATTCCGCCAGAGCCCTTAACCGTTCCAGCAGTGGCGGATGAGAGTAATAAACAAAGACATAGACGGGATGCGGACGGAGGTTGCTGAGGTTGTTGACCGACAGCTTTTTCAGGGCCTCCTGCAGTGCCGACGGATCATACTTCTCACCGGCAAAACGGTCGGCGGCATATTCGTTTTTTCGCGACAGGATATTCGAGAACAATCCAAGGATCATGCTGATGGGGCTGTAAAGCAGCCCAAAGGTGAGCACGCCCATGTGAAAGCTGCCCTCGGTGGCGCCCAGGGCTTTCGAGAGATCGGGATGACCTATGAACAGGGAAAGGATGAACAGCATCAGGCCTGTCTCGGCGAGGGAAATGAGGGTGTCCTCCAGCGTGTGTTTCTTCTTGTAATGACCTATCTCATGAGCGAGGACGGCCACCAGCTCCCCGGTTGAATGATCTTTGAGAAGGGTATCGTACAACACGATCCTTTTTTTCGGTCCCAGACCGCTGAAATATGCATTGGATTTGGTGGAGCGCTTCGAACCGTTGATCACGTAAATATTCTTCAGCTTAAAACCCACATCCGCGGCAAAGGACTCAATGGCATTGCGCAGCTCCCCCACTTCCAGCGGTGTCTGCTTATTGAAGAGGGGTACGATGAGCGAGGAGTAGAACATGGTCATGAAGACGGAGAACAGGCCGACGGCGCCCCAGGCGATGAGCCAGAACCAATGGCCTGTGGAATCATATATCCACACGATCAGCGTGAGGAGCCCGCCCACAATTATTGTTCCGAGCAACAAACCCTTGATCTTGTCAAGGATGAATATCTTCGGTGTTGTCTTATTGAATCCGAAACGCTCCTCGATCACAAATGTATGATACAATGAAAATGGCACCGACAGGATGTCAGCCGCCAGCCCCAGGATACCGAAGAAAAGCAACGCCATCAGGATGGGATGATGGGTATAATGCCTGACCACCCCGTCCAGCCAGGCAAACCCGCCCAGAAGCAACATCAGCAGCATCACGGCGAACGACAATGATGACGTCACCGTGGAGAATCTTTGGTTCGTGCGCAGATAATCCTGGGATTTCCGGTATTTCTCAGCGTCATAGATCCCCCGAAGCTCCTCCGGCAGGTCGTTGCTCCACCAGGTGGCATTCAGATAGTCGAGGAACCGCTCCATGACGTAACCGAAAACCAGGATGATGACAATAATGATGAGAAGAGTGTTTGCCATTGTGCCGGCGATATTTGCAGTTAATTACGAATTCCTGTTACTACAGGTCTTTCAATAAGATCCTTTGAACTTTCGCAGGAACCATTCCACTGATAATAAACCTATCAACAGGAACAGTATCCACAGAAGATTGTTCAGCTCATTGTAACGTTTCCGGGAATATATGATGGTGTGTATGTCGTGGCGTTCACCCAGGGTCTGACGGATCCGTTCCATCTCTTCCGGGAAGAACATCACCCCGCTGTGATCTATCGCCAGATTGTACAACAGGTTATGGTTGGCGACGGTATTGATCTTTTCAACATTCAGAGCTTCCACCGGGAACTGCCCTGTTTTTTCATACACGTCATTACCGACTTTCACCTGGGCATGATAGGTATAATTACCCACCGGCAGGTTACCGGCATTAAGGTAGTAAGCCTCGGAGGTTCTGCCGAAGACAAAGGGAAACGTCTCATCCCTGTCATTGGTGATCACCATGTTCACCTCGGGGGTGTTGATCAGCTCATAATTTTTAGTGTACACCTCCGCGTTGAACTCGATCATCTCATTTTCCATGTACCTGTTCTTGCCCGTCACCCTGAAAAATCCCCTGTCTTCCTTGAGGGAGAGATACTGTATGATTTTCAGGATGATCTCGTCGAAGGCCTTATGGTTGTCATTGTGTGCATAATCCATCATACGCCAGCGCCAGAGTCCTTCGCCGGCGATGACTCCCGTTTTGGCGTCCTGACCTTCGTTGAGCAAAACCAGTGGCATCTGAGTAGTGACCCTGCCTATCTGTTGAAATAGTATGACATTGGCCGACGGTGTGACCTTGTACTGTCCGAAGGGGGTGATCAGGGGAGGAAAATCGGCCAGGGCACGGCGTGTCGCCTCGCTGATCTCAAATAACACAAAGCCCGGGTTCAGGGCAGGCAAAGCCTCATTATAGTTGCCGTTGGCACCCTCGATGGTCAGGCCTTCCCTGAGCTGGTCAAAGGCAGGGATATTGGATTGTGTCCCCAGGATGAAGAGCACCGGTAATTTGGCCGTTCGCGCTTCCGTCAGCACACGTGAAGCGGAGCCCTGTCCCGACGGGATCTGGTGCAGGATGACCATGTTGTACTTATTCACAGGCTCACTGAAATCATCCAGAAGAAAATCCTTTATCTCATAGTTATAATTGCTTTCAATGGCATCCTTGATGGCGGCGATATCAGGATGAGGGGCGGCAGACAGCAGGAGTATCTTCTCCCTGTTGTCGATGACATCCACGAAAATATCATAGCTGTTGTTAGCCGTGGTCATCTCGCCGCTGAGCGGTGCCAATGTGAAACGGTAATGCTGCAGTCCTGTGCCTGCCGCCTCAAGCTGCAAGGCCACCGTGCCAGTGAAGTTATCGTTTTTTATGTCGACAGGTTGTGAAACCACCACCTTACCCTCTTTGACCACGTTGAGGCGGGAGGTCCCGCCACTGCATTTCATAGCCCTGATCACGGCTTCAACAGGGAATTTGTCACCACGGTATGCGATTCTGTTGTAGTTCACCTTCGAAAGGATGAGATCTTTCTGCACACTGGTGTCACCCAGGGCGATGGTAAAAACTGGAAACCCTATTTTTCTGGAGCCATAGAGAGGGTTCAGACCGTTGTTGTAAATGCCGTCGGTGGCCATCACGACGGCACCCACATTACGGTTGGCATAACGTGTCTGGACCTGGTCAAAGACATCCGAGATATCCGTTTGCTTATCACCATACAAGCCGGGCAAAGCCTCAAGACCGTCGTCAGCTGCCGTCCATTCATCGCCGAAAGTAAAGACATTCACCTGGTAGTCTTTCTTCAGGTCCTTGACCATCCGGTCGAACCGGACCGGATAATCTTTCCGGTAATAGGATGAATCTTTCCCTGACACCATCGACTGTGAATTATCCTGTGCAATGATGATCACGGGTTTTTCATAGGTGCGTGTGACCGACTTCAGCAAGGGTGAGAGTAACAGGAAAGCGATCACGCTGACGGTCACGAACCTTATCACGGCCAGGCTGCGGTGAAGCCACAGCGGTAACTCCTCCTTTCTGTTACGCAAATACAGAATGACGGCCATAATGCCGCCCGCAGCCAGGCACAGAAGGATAAACCAGACAGGATAATCAATGACGATGGAGAGGATCACGAATGAATTATTCCTTAAAATCTGTCAGAACGGAGCAGCCCATCAATTGGCCTTTGCTGTTGCAATTCTTCATCTCAAGATAAGCCCCTTCTTTCATAGGATACCAGGCTTCACACTCCTGAGCTGCGATATATTCCCCAAAAATCAGGGAAATAATAGCCACTGAAAATAGTTTCGTTGCCGTTCTCATCTTTTTTAAAAAATTTAAATTGTCATTATTTACACAAACCCAATTTCTAATTTTATAGTATTCGTCTTTCATCATTCATATTTCATCAATCGCTATTCGCTATTCGCTATTCGCCTTTCACATCAGGTATACATCCCTCCGCACACCTGTATAACTTGTCCCGAGACGAATGCTGAGAGGTCGGAGGCGAGGAAGAGGGCTGTATTGGCCACATCGTCGGGTGTTCCGGCACGCCGCAGAGGGATGCTTTTAATCCAGTTCTGCCGGATATCGTCGGGGAGCTTGCGTGTCATGTCGGTATCGATGAAACCGGGAGCGATGGCGTTACAGCGTATGTTGCGTGATCCCAGCTCCTGTGCCACGGATTTGGTGAAACCGATCAGGCCGGCTTTCGACGAGGAATAGTTGGCCTGGCCGGCGTTACCGCTGATGCCGACGACCGAGCTCATGTTGATGATGGCACCTGACCGTCGTGAGAGCATGTGACGCTGGATGGCTTTGGTCATGTTGAAGGCCGACTTCAGGTTCACCGTGATGACGCTGTCCCACTCACTCTCGCTCATACGCAACAGCAGGTTATCCCTGGTGATGCCGGCATTGTTGACGAGGATATCCACCTTTTCAAAATCGTGCAGGACGTCGTTCACCAGTTTCTCACAGGCGGTAAATGATGCGGCATCGGAAGCATAGCCTTTAGCTTTCACTCCCGGTGCTGCCAGGTCATGTTCCAGGCTTTCCATGAACTCATCCCTGAAAAGGTCGGAAAAGGCGATGGCAGCCCCTTCGGCCGCAAAACGCATGGCTATGGCCCTTCCTATACCCCGTGAGGCACCTGTGATCAACGCCGTTCTTTGTTCGAGTAATTTCATGATGTAAGAATTATTTTACTGTCAAAGATAGGATATTATAATGAATTTCGGCATTAAATCCACCGCACCAGTGCAAAATCCTGCCTGTGGGGCAGCAGTGTGTTCTTGGGGAACATCCTGAAAGCATAGTCAAAAACACCGGCGCGGTCCATGGGTATCTTGCATGAGAATGTAACGTGACCGTTTGACTTGTCTGTCAGCTTCATCTCCTCAACGAAGAGGATTTCCTTGACTTCGTCATTCTCTTTCTGGCCAAAAACCACCTCCACCCCGATATCATCATCTGCCAGCACATTGATATCCAGGACCACTTCGGCTGTGAAGAGCTCACCCAGCTCCAGTGAATGGGCCAGCGGATCGGGTGCGTCGACGGAGATGACCTCGATCTGTTCCCATGCGTTCAATATTTTGCGTTTCCAGGCGGCGAGGCGCAGGGCAAGGTGATAATTCCCCTTCTTCATCTCGGCCGAGCGCTCGAATAATTTCAAATAGAACTTCGCAAAGTACTCCTTTAACATGCGCTGCATGGTGAAATGCGGGGCTATCTCAGCGATGGTGTTCTTGATGTAGCGTATCCATTCAACGGGCATATCCTCGTCATCACGTGTATAAAACAATGGGATGATCTGGTTTTCAAACATGTTATAGATGATCTCGGCGTCGAGTTCATCCTGCAGTTCCTGGCTTGTATACGTATGTGATTCAGGGAGTGCGAAGCCGGCGTCAGGCCTGTAACCTTCGGCCCACCAGCCGTCGAGGACACTGAAATTGACCACGCCGTTCATCACCGCTTTCTCACCGCTGGTGCCAGAGGCTTCCAACGGCCGCATGGGCGTGTTCAGCCAGACGTCCACACCCGATACCAGCTTCTTGGCCAGTTCGATATCATAGTTCTCGACGAATACGATCTTGCCTGCAAACTCACGGCGCCTCGCAATCTCAATGATTTTTTTGATGAGCTCCTGCCCGGCTTTATCATGGGGGTGGGCCTTGCCGGCGAAGATGAACTGGAGGGGATGACCTTTGATATTGACGATGGCGGCCAGCCGCTCAAGGTTGGTAAAAAGAAGATGTGCTCTTTTGTACGTGGCAAAACGCCGTGCGAAACCCACGGTGAGGGCGTTCTCGTCAAGGGTATCCAGGGTCTCGATGATCAGCTTGGGATTCTCCTGACGCTGTGTCATGTCGCGTGAGATCCTTTCCTTGAGGTAGTCGATAAGTATCTTGCGGTGTTTTTGACGCAGGGTCCAGATCTGCTCATCGGGGACGTTATGAATCTGCTTCCAGTGGTTGGGGTCGGACACATTGTCCAGAAAAGCATCGCCGAAGTGTGCTTTATACAGCTTCTGCCACTCCGTGGATGTCCATGTCTTATAATGTACACCATTGGTGACATAATCGATATAGAGTTCCTGCGGGTAATAACCTTCGAACAAGGGTGTGAACATCTCCTGTGTCACGCGGCCATGGATGCGGCTCACGCCGTTCATGTACTGTGACAGGCGGGCTGCCAGCACACTCATCGAAAATTTCTCATCTTCGGCATCAGGTCTGAAACGGCCCAGGTTCATAAAATCATCCCAATGCAATGTCAGCCTGTCGGCATAATGTGGTATATATCTTCTCAGGAGATCTTCAGGGAAGGCGTCGTGGCCCGCCGGAACGGGAGTATGGGTAGTGAACAGCGACGAACTCCTGACAATCTCCAGGGCCTGCTGGATGGAGAATTTCTTGACCTGAACGAGTTTACGCAGCCTTTCCAGACCTGTGAAAGCCGCATGACCTTCATTGCAATGGAAGATATCGGGTTCGATACCCAGAGCATCGAGGGTGCGTATGCCGCCGACACCCAGCAGCAATTCCTGTTTGAGTCGGTTTTCAATATCACCGCCATACAACTGGTGCGTGATAGTGCGGTCATTCTCATTATTTTCAGGGATGTCCGTGTCCATTAAAAACAGAGGTATGCGTCCCACGTCCACACGCCATATCTTGGCATAAACCACCCTGCCCGGCAAAGCCAGGCTGATCATCACCCATTCACCCTTGGTGTTCCTGACAGGCTGAAGAGGCAGGTGGGAGAATTTATGCGGGGTGTAAGTGGCCAGTTGGTCACCGAACAGGGATATCTTCTGGTTAAAGAAACCATAACGGTATATCAATCCGATGCCCACGATGTTTTCGTCGCAGTCGCTGGCCGTTTTGAGATAATCACCCGCCAGCATGCCCAGGCCGCCGGAATAGATGCGCAAAATGTCGTGCAAACCATACTCCATGCTGAAATAGGCAATCATTTTTTTTGCCTTGGCTGACTTGTCCGACATATAATCCTGAAATTCACCCGACACCTTGTCGAGCTTACGCATGAACTCCCTGGTGCCATGTAAGCGGTTGAAGTCATCCATGGTAAGGGACTCAAGCAATGCAATGGGATTATTAAGTTCTTTCCACCGCACCGGGTCGATCATTTCAAAGAGCTCACCCGCTTCATAATGCCACGTCCACCAGAGATTATTAGCCAGTTTCTGCAGTCTTTCAAAAGTCTTGGGTAGTTTGGTATTGACCAGTATCTTATGCCACTCGGGTTTAATGAGTTTCATCGGGCGGTACACAGTGGGTTGCTCATGCTGTTTGCTGTGGAACAGCTCCCACCGTGAGGCGGCCTTGTGGAGAGCAATGGAGAAAGCATCCCTGTAATAAGCCACCAGGTTTTCCCACAAGGCGGTCCGGGAAATATCGAAAGCCTTTTGTTTTATCGCACTTTTTTCTTCAGGTGAACAATTCATATAATCCTTCAGGTCACCGGCTATTTTGGAGATCACCTCCCCATCATTATCATCTTTTCGTTCGATAAGCTGGAGAGCCTTTCCGGAATCTTTATAATTTGATTTGACCCATTGTCCGAATCCCGACAGGGATGTAATGATGGTCGGCACATGAAAGGCGATGCTTTCGAGGGGTGTGTATCCCCAGGGTTCGTAATAGGAAGGAAAGACCGAGATATCGAATCCGATAAGAAAATCATAATAGGTCAGGTCGAAGATGCCGTCATTACCATTCAGGTATGAGGGTACGAAGATGACTTTCACCTTATCACCGGGGGCATTGGTCAGGCTATTCTCCTTAAGAAGCTTGTATATGGGGTCATTCTCGGCATAATGAAGGCCGTGGGTCATGATCTCACCTGTCAGGGGATTACTGAAATCGGGTTTCTGCATGCGTTGCAGGAGATCCTCACGCGCCCCGGCATGATTGGCAGGCACGGCGATGACGGCAATGAGTTCACGGGTCAAATCCCCTTCCCTTTTAAGTTGTCCGAGGGCTTTGATGAACAGATCGATGCCTTTGTTCCTGAACTCATAACGCCCGCTGATGATGGCCAGGACGCTGTCGTCGGGCACCTCCTGGTTAAATAAGGCGCGGGCCACATGAAGGATCGTGTCCCGTGACGTCTGCCGTTGCTCATCATAATCATCTCCCGAGGGGACAAACAAATCCTCAAAACCGTTGGGTGTGAGGATGTCGGGATCCCTTCCCAGGAATTGGTGGCACTCCCGCGCTGTGATCTGGCTGATGGTGGTAAAAGCATCACTCTCTCCCGCCGACAGTTTCTCGAGTGAAAACTTGGAGCGAAGGCCGAAATTAGCCGTCAGCACTTCCGGATCAAAATCGGCCAATTCCTTATAAAGAGGCAGACCGTTGGCAGCTATCGAACGGCCCAGGATGGTGGCATGCGTGGTGAAAACCGTCGCCGCCTGCGGTACATACTCCTTAAGGTACAGAATTCCCGACCCTGTCAGCCATTCATGAAAATGGGCCACCAGATGGTCCTGCGCGGTAAGATAAAAGGAATAGAAGCTTTCAATAACCCGTGCGGCAGCATACCCGAACAAAGCCGGCTCAATGTAATCCCACTGCCCGGTGAGAGAATCGAGTTTATAAGTCTCCCAGAAATGACCGAATATTTTGTTTTTATTGGTAAAATAAACGGTAAAATCAACCAGAATGACCACGGGGGTGCCTGCGATATTCCAACGGCCGATGCGCAGGCGGAGGCCTTCCGACTCGGCTTTCTCACGCCACGCCTTGCAGAGGTCACGGTCTTCGTTGAATTCGCGCCGCTCGCTCGTATCTTTCATCACGTCAGGACCAATAAGGATATACCTGTCGCCGAATTCTTTAACCAGGGTGAGGGCTTTGGTTGAGATCACCGCATAAATACCACCGATTTTGTTGCACACCTCCCAACCGGTCTCAAACAAATAATCGGGCCTCATCTTCTCTTCCTGCGATTTGTCCATTATATTCTCCTGTTTTTTTTCAACGCGTGCAAAGGTAATTTTATTTAAATATTCTGATCCCTTCGTCAACCGGAATAAAATCTGAACGTCCTAAACCCTTATTGCTCAGCTCTTGCGTCGTGTCGGTTTTACCGTTGCTTTTTGCGTTGTTTTCGCCCTTGTTTTCTTAGCCGTCTTTGCCGCCGGTTTTTTTGTTGTTATGACCGTGGTTTTTTTTACGGTTTTTTTCGGTCCCGGTTCTTCTGTTTTGATGTGAGGATGACCAAGTTGCTGGTCGACGCGGATGATAAAATCAGATATCACATTCATGTAATTGATGAAAGATTCATAAGGAGATGGGTAGGGATTGAAATACTTATGTACTTCACCGTCGGAGAACCATTTGGTGCACATATAGTAAAAATGATCACTTGATTGCAAGTAATGCCAGTCACGGATCAGGGCCGGGTCGCCGGTCCTTTTGACGCGTTCCTCCACGGCATAGAGGCTGTTAAAGGCGGCCTCCTGCAATTCATTGCCAAGCCAGGCCGTGAGATCCCTCTCCTCATCGGCCCAGGAGATAGGCGACGGCACATGAATGGCTGCCACAGGCTGCAGCTTTTCCGATAATTCCGAAGGGGTGTTAAAAGTGAATGCCGTCCTGGCGAAGATCTTTTTGGGCAAGTCCTTCAGGAAATCAAAGATGCCTGTCTCTTTCCATTGATGTTCCCCGAAGGTCTCATAGTCGATAAAGATATTGACCACCTCTTCATGATCCGGTATGTTGTTCAGCCATTTTGCAAATTTAGTGGCTGTCAGGGGCCATTCACTCCAACTCTGCAAGGAAAAACGAAATGAGATGTCGTCGCTGAGCCTGAAATTACGCAGCAGCAGTTTCAGCCTGGGTGTCCGAGCGCTGCAATAAAGGTAATTGGGGCTCTTCCATCCCAGGATATGCCTGGCACCTTCGGTGAGCATCATATCGTAACCCATTTCCGAAACTGTCTGACCTATCTCATCGGAATAGATCAATTCGGTATTACGGAATGTCGTTGGTTTCTGACCAAAAAGATTTTCAATGGCACGGCTGTGCAAAGCGACTTGTTCGCTGAACTCTTCCTTACTTTTCAGCGAAGCCAGGGAATGAGCATACGTCTCGGTAAGGAATTCCACGCTTCCGGTAGCGGCAAGCTTCTGGAAACTCTCGAGAACCTCAGGGGCGACGGTCTCGAACTGTTCCATGGCAGGACCTGAGATGGAATAGCTGACCTTGAAAGCAGAACCGTATTCCTTTATCAGTGAGAGCAACACCTTGTTGGCCGGAAGATAACATTTGCCTGCCACACGCTTGATGATGGAACGGTTCAGGTAATCATCGTAATAATAATGATCCCTTCCGATATCGAAGAAACGGTAAGTCCTCAAACGAACGGGCTGATGCACCTGGAAATAGAAACAAAGTGATCTCATGGTTTATCGTATTCATTATCACCCTGCCGGGGTGGGAGGATTATTAATCAATTTAAACATTCTCATGCCTCATCTTTCAACACAAGGATATAAGTATGTCATGCAACCGTGGCTTCGTATATCGCTTTGACCTTACATGCCGCATCTTCCCATTTCAGGTTGTTGACCTCTTCCTTGCCATATTTCCTGAACATGCGCGGCAAGGCTTCATAATGCAGCAGGCCATAGATGGAGTCGGCCAGGGCATCCACATCCCAGAAGTCCACTTTCAGCGCATGTTTCAACACCTCTGCCACACCTGACTGTTTGGAGATGACCACCGGCACATTTGAGCGTATGGCTTCCAGCGGAACCAGGCCAAAGGGTTCCGATACCGAGGGCATGACAAAGACATCGGTCATGCCGAACATCATATCCACTTCCGGTCCTTGCAGGAAACCCGTAAAATGAAATTTGGTAGCGATCCTGAGGGCGGCCACACGGCGGATCATCTTACTCATCATGTCACCTGTGCCGGCCATGACAAACCTGACATTATTGTCCTTTTCCAGCACTTTACGTGCCGCCTCGACAAAATACTCGGGTCCCTTTTGGTAGGTGAGCCGTCCCAGGAAGGTGACCACCTTCTCGCTGAAAGCGCGGTCGCCGGCGGGCACCCTCTCCTTCTCATCAGGTTCCACGGCATTGTGCACGGTAAACACTTTTTTAGGATCGATGCTGTAACGTTCAATGACAAGGTTGCGTGTCAGGTTGCTCACCGTGATGACCCTGTCGGCCACCTCCATGCCGTGGCGTTCGATGTCGTATATGTTCTGGTTCACATGTTCGCCGGAGCGGTCGAATTCGGTGGCGTGCATGTGGACGACTAAGGGCTTGCCGCTGACTGCCTTGGCGGCTATGCCGGCAGGATAGGTGAGCCAGTCGTGGGCATGGATAATGTCGAAATGTTGCTGCGCCGCTATCACCGAAGCCACCAGCGCAAAGCGTGAGACCTCCTCAAAGAGATCATCACCGTAACGTCCTGAGAACACAAAACGCCGCGAAAAAGCCGTCCTCGTCTCTTTTTCTTTCTCGAGGGCTTCCTGGGCCACAAGATCACTGAATTCTTCCGGGGCCACGTAAGGCACCAGGTTAGAGCCTATCTGCAGAAAGGTCACTCTTTTCCAATAGTCTTTATATTCGGCATCGGAAGTATCGATTTCCATATCACTCGCGTTGATCAACCTGACGGCTTCCTGATTTTCATCACCGTAAGCTCTGGGCACCACGAACAGGATCTCGGTGCCCTGCCGGGCCAATCCTTTTGTCAGCCCGAAACAAGCTGTGCCAAGACCTCCCGTGATATGCGGAGGGAATTCCCAGCCGAACATTAGGACTCTCATAGACACTATTCTATATTTAATTGTTTACCGGACATGCTGGCCAGTCGTCAGTCGTCAGTTAGAAAATCCGTTGCCCAGTTTTGACTGACGACTGACGACTTATGTTTCATACTTCTTGATCATCTTACCTATCCGCAGTAATTCCGCCACGCTCCAGGCCTGCGATATGGCACCTCCGGCTTTATGCGGCGGGTCACCGTCGTACAGCTCCGAAACGGTTCCAATGCCATGCTCATGCATCACCTCTTCAAAACCGGAATAGAGTGTCTTGACAAATCCAAGACCTGTCTTACCATAGATCTTAAGATACCCTTCAATAAAAGCGCCGAGCAGCCAGGGGAACACCGCCCCGTTATGGTATATCCTGTCACGCATGGCCTGATCGCCACAATAGACTCCCTGGAAATCAGGATGCTTGGGTGAGAGTGTCCTCAAGCCACGTGGCGTGAGCAACTCCTTCTGCACCACATCCAGTATCTTTTTTCTCTTTTCCTCATTGAGTGGTGTGTACGGCAGCGATGTGGCAAACACCATATTGGGACGGACATCAAAATTGCGGTAGCTGCCGTCAACATAATCGGCGAGGTAGCCTCTGCTTTCGTCCCAGAACGTTTCTATGAATGATGAGGGTATCATTGATGCGACAGCCTGCCATTCGTCGATGAAATCCTTATCGCCCGACAGGCGCGCCAGCTCCAGGCTGAACATGATGGCGTTGTACCACAGGGCGTTAACCTCCACGGGCATGCCGGCACGCGGTGTCACCGGCTTACCCTCGACAATAGCATCCATCCACGTCAGAGCCTTGCCCGTCTCACCGGCATAAATGAGACCGTTTTCACGCATCCCCAGATTGAACATGTTTCCATAACGGTAACCTGAAAGGATCGCCCTCATCCGGTGACCATAAGTATTCCACACGTATTGCTTGCGGTTGGTTTGAATGGCATACTGCTGCAAGGTCCAGAAAAACCATAACGGCGCATCGATGGAGTTGAAATTAGCTTCGTCACCTACACCGTAATTTGGGAAAAAGATACCCTGTTGTTCATGCACAATGGTGTTGAGGATGGCCTTGAAAGTGGCGGTATCATCCAGGGCGAGGGTGAGGCCGGGAGATGCGACGAAGGTATCCCGTCCCCAGCGGCCAAACCATGGAAAACCGGCGATGATCTCGGTATGCTTGCCCCTCTTCACGATGAACTGTTGCGCCGCATTGATGAGGCAGTTCTCAAAACTGTCGCGCGGGATACGTTTCTTTATCTCGATATTGTAAAGCTTTTTGAGAGATGCAGCCCGGATGTCGTTCAAACCGGCCGAAAAAATAATGCTTTCCCCTTTTCTGATGGAGGTCTCAAAAAAGCCGGGGGTATAGAGATCTTCCAGGTAATCATAGCCTCTCTCCTTCTCCTGCATGTACTCAAAGTTATAATACCAATCCGGCACATGCGTGTACTCCACCTGCCTAGAAAACTGCATGTGCACATAAGAATAACCCTGGTACATCCTCACCTTGATGCCGTTCTCAATGTGATGGTACTTTTTATCGACCCAGTTATTGGCTTTACTAAGCCGGTGATGGCTGCGGAAGGCCAGAAAAGGCCGCAGACGCAACCGTGTGGGGGAGTGGGCATCCACAAGGGTATATTTGATAAGTATGCGGTCATCGAGCGACAGGAAGAGACGTTCTTTCTGTAACACCACACCGCCCACTTTATAGGTGATAACAGGGATGGGATCGGCCTCAAAATCGGTGATGTACTTGTGTCCTTTGGGTACGAACACATCTCCGCTGAATTTGTGAATAGCCAGATTAAACTCCGTGCCGTGCTGGATCACCGTTTCATCCAGAGCGGATAAAAGGACATGATCGTCATTGTCAATGGCGGGCTGGGGAGCGATCAACAACCCGTGGTACCTCCGTGTGTTACACCCAATGATGGTCGTACATCCATATGAACCTGCACGGTTTGATCGTAAAAGCTCACGGCTGAGAGAATATTCAAGGTTCACCAGCTGCGCTTTGTCAAACTTAATATAACTCATCGCGGAAAAATTAATCGGCACACTATTAAACAACTTAAAACATAAAAAGGAACATGCAAAGGTAGAAAAATTAAATACACTCTGAACTTGTGGTATTTACATGTCACAGTCACTCACTGATGACGATGATGACCTGCCAATATTTGATGACATCCTAAAAACATTTAACCTTTTTTATATCCATTTTCAAACATTTAGAATTTATCTTTGTTTCCAATTTTAGCTCATTTCTTTTAATATTAATCTTTAAATTCTTGGATCATGAAATCATTTACTTTCAGCATTTTACTGTTATTATTTTTCCTCGGTTTTCAGTTATCATCCTTTTCGCAGGCTATTATGGATCCGAAAACCGAGGCATTGTTCCAGCACTTTCAGGAACAATTCAACCAGGCGCTTGACAACCAGCAGCGCGACATCATAAGCCTGCCCCAAAAGGAGCATATTTATTCATGGCAGTCGAGCGCATGGGTGGAGGAAATGTATGAGGAGATCTCATACAATGCCAATGGTACTACCAATATCATCACTTCCTATGACCCGGGCTCCACTGATCCGTCCACCCGTACCACCTATTCCTACAATACCTCCTGGCAGATCACCGAGATGCTCACCGAATCGTGGAACGGCAGCGGCTGGGACAATTCGTTCAAGTTCACCCAATCGTACGACACCCATGGAAATGAATATGAAAGCGATTCATATTTCTGGACAGGTGCCAGCTGGATGCAGGTGTCGGGAACACGCAGCACCTATTCATACACCCCTGATGATTATGTGCAACAGATCGTGTACGAAGGCTATGTCATGCTTCAGGGCTGGGCAAACATGCTTAAAGACATCTTCACCCTGGATGCCAACGGTTATCCCACCGACATTCTGTACCAGAAATTCGCCGGTGGCTGGGTGGATACCGCCCGGTACATCAACATCACATGGCACATGTATGATCCTTACTCCGGCAACGGAGCTTACAGCTTTTACCAAAAAGACGACTGGTCCGGATCGGACTGGGTGCCTTCGCTGCAATCCACAACCACCTATGATGGCGCAGGGGGAAGCGTGGAGACACAGAAATCCTATACAGGAGGGGTATGGGTTAATTACATGAGATACACCATAGTCATGTCACAGGGACTGGTGCAAAGCACCAAAACGGAACAATGGCAGGGTGGTCTGTGGATACAGACAGAAGGGAATAACTTCAACTATACCTTCGATGGTATCGACATGACTCAGATGATCGTTCAAACCTACGACCAGGAATTGGCCACCTATGTCAATGATTCCCGCATTGACTTCAGTGACTTCCTGCACATCACAGGCATCGAAGATCATTCCCTTGCCGGCGGCATGACCATCTATCCGAACCCAGCCACCGATGTGCTGAACATTGCCTTTGACAATGCCAATCCGTCATCTGTCGACATTGTAATTTTAAACATCGAGGGGCAGAAGGTCTACGAACAAAAAGCAGGCGGTGCCATAGAACCCCGGACACTGACCATTGATGTGAGCACGTTACCGGAAGGAGTTTATTTCCTCCGGGTGACCGGCGATAACACATCATATGTGAGCAGGTTCATTAAAAATTAACAGCGCCCGTCACTGACCAGCCCCCATCCCAACCCTTCCCCCTGGCAGGGGGAAGGATTGGGATAGGGGTTTTTTTATATCCGATAAAATAATTCCCCCCGAATCCCGTATTTAAGAAGATTGACTATTTTTACCGAATAAACCATTTTCTGCGGTCGATGATAAAAAGCAAACACACCATCTTCCCACTGCTCGCCTTCATGGCATTATTGTTTATCATTCTCCTGTCGTGCCGTAAGAATGAGATCATCGACCACAATCCCTCCCTCAAGCTGGCCTTTTCGAACGACACAGTCATCTTCGACACGGTGTTC
>Ga0116202_10000251_pt1 | contig 28740 bp, 39 predicted proteins | sample LakKivw325mmetaG_FD_94479 | JGI IMG/M metagenome (GOLD analysis project Ga0116202, IMG submission 94479) | Anoxic lake water microbial communities from Lake Kivu, Rwanda to study Microbial Dark Matter (Phase II) - Lake Kivu water 325m metaG | ecosystem: Environmental > Aquatic > Freshwater >... | reverse complement strand
ATATATGATAGGGTAATATTGAGAAAAGAGATCGAGCGCGGGGAGAATGTATAGATCAAGATATAATTAACGTTCATTGGGGAAAAATGCATCGAGAGAGTAGATGGTGTAGTTGTAATAAACCGGATTTCGGATAACAACAAGCAATAAGAAATTACATAATGGATAAATAAGAAGAAAAGCATTAATTATTTGTTCGAGCAATCCATGTGGAGGTAGAGATGGTACAGGAACCAATTAAAGATATAAATGCATTCACACAGATGGTGAAGCATAGTCTGCAAAAGGCTCAGAAACAAGTTTCGATGATTCGCAAGACGAATACAGGGCTTCTCATCAGCAATATTGTGTTTTCCTCAGCTGCTACTCTGATAGCAGGTGTTACAGCCGCTACAGGTCCAATTGTTGGAGAAGGACCTGCCGGCTGGCGGACATCATGCATTGTAGCTGCAATTCTGACATTTATTTCGACTTTGAGTACAGGTTTCGTGCAGCAAATGAAATTCGAGGAACGGCTGTTGAATGGTCATCAATGTGTCAATCGTTTACGCGCCCTGGATATATCCATTGCAGCTGGAAGCCATTCATGGGAAGATATTACGAATGAATATCGTGAGATCATAAAAAACTATCCAGAACCTGCGGTATGATTGGCAAGCAAATGCCGGGCATGACTGATCAAAGCTGACAGGATGGCCCCCTGGGGGGCGCCTGTACCCCCCAATTCCTCGACTTGCAGCGGGGGTGAAAAAAGAACCGCGGGAGTGACTGCGGGCGCCTTCCCGGTGAACAACTGGGAGGCAATTTGAAAGATTTCGGCTACTTTTTGGCGCTGCTCATATTTCTTCCATAATTTCATCAACGGGTTACGAAACCAAGCAGCGGATAGCATCCCACTGGCGATGGCAATCACCGTAGTGGTTTGGGGCACATGGCGTAGGAACAGCTCGACGCTTTCAGACCACCCTTCCATGGATTGCTCAGCACCGGGAGAGACGGCCGGGTCTGGCTCGACGTTGCCGCGCGGAAATATTAAAATGGAACCTCCGCCTTTCAAGTGCTGGATGGCGCTCCTCACCGTTTGCAGCCGGGAGGGAATGTGGTATGGCACGGGGATGCTGTGCTGGCGGATATGGGGCAGCATGCGGACGATGGCAATATCCGAGGCAATGATCTTGAGTTCATCGCGGGGAATGCTGGCGGTCAGGATAGCAACGTCGTAAGCAGCGGGGTGGTTGGCGATCACCATCAAAGGCCCGTGTTGTGGAATGAATTCCTGCCCGGTTATTCGGACATCGCTGACCAGGTGAGCGGTAAACGTCTTCACCGCTGAATTCCAGCCGTGGAGGGCGGTGTTGCGGTCGGCCTCAACCAGGTAAGCGGCCATACGGCGTGTTGGGGACCGTAACAATGGATACAGGCTGCGGGTGATCCAATTGGGGCGCTTCAACCCCATCACACCCATAAGCTGCGAGTAGAGGACGGCGGTGACACTGCTGAGAGTGGGTGTGACCAGTGCTTCGGGGTTGGGCATTACACTAGTATATCATCTTCGATTTTCTGCAGCTCCAGGTACATCTGGCGGGTGCGGTTCTCGATGAGTGCGCTGAACGATTTCATCGACTGCCGGTGAGACCCGTGGGGGGCAAATATCTCCTGCTTGCCGATGATGAGCGTCTCGCTGGCGGGATGTACTGCCATGGGATAAACCGGCAACAATGTGCCGGTGCGCTCCTGGAACAGGCTGCACAGCATGGCGAAACCAGGCATGAAAGGCCGCATCTGGGTGGTGGGGTCAGGCTGGAGTACGGCATCTTCCGGAAAGATGAGCAGGTTCTTGCCTTCCATGAGCAAATTTAGTGATTGGCGAAAACCATCGATGGAAGAACCACCAAAACGGTCAATCGAGATGACCCCAAGCTCACGCAGGAAGCGAACGGCAACCTTGGTCAAGCCGGTCGAAAATAGCATGCCAAGGCTCCCACCCAGGTGCAGGACCGGCTGGACAAAATCGTGGAACAGGTATTCGGGAGCACGGTCATAGTCGGTCATCTCGGCAATCGCCCAAATGTAGAAGCGCACCGGGACGGAGATCAGCACTTCGATAGGCCCCAGCGGGCCAAGGTGGTTGGCGGTGTAAATGGCCGGGCCGGAAGTCTGGACGTTCTCAAAACCCAATAGATCATAACTGAAAGGTGAGCCAATGAAACGAGCAATATCGTAAACCAGTGAACGTTCCTGCCTTTGTTCGCCTGTATGTGCAATCGGTGTCCAGCCAGCGCGCATGTTTCCCTCTTACGATTTGCTTACGGTCTCATATATAACTACTGCTTGTTGTGATTCTATCCGAAATAACATCCCACGCCGCCCATTGGTTCGGATAGATGGCATGACTACCCCGTTATTGTACTATCAAAATACCTGGCTGGCGCTAATAAATATTAATATCAGTGATTAACTTCACCATGGTCTGAGCTGGATCCATTTTTACCATCCTACTTGCCTTTTCCATGATGAAGGGGATTAACTTTCGTATAGGCCAGAAATATCACAGGCTCACTACCAGCAACAGCGAGTTAATAGCCCTGTTCAAAACGGCATCTCTCTGATAAGATTATTTTTCGGTAAATTTACCTCGACCCAATGGGTCGGGGTTTTTGTATGAAGCGGGAAAAAGCTGTGATCATCGAACGTAAAGATATCCGTAATATCGCCATCATCGCCCATGTAGACCATGGCAAAACCACACTGGTGGATGGCCTGCTGAAACAGGCGCGCGTGTTCCGGGAAAACCAGCCGGTGGTGGAGCGGGTGATGGATTCCAACGCCCTGGAGCGGGAGAGAGGCATCACCATCCTGGCTAAAAACACCGCCATTGAGATATGGGATGATGAAATTGGAGGCCAGGTGAAGATAAACATCGTGGACACACCTGGACACGCGGATTTCGGCGGTGAGGTGGAACGCGTGATGAACATGGTGGATGGGGTGCTGCTGCTGGTGGATGCAGCGGAAGGGCCGATGCCACAAACGCGTTTTGTGCTCAAGAAAGCGCTGGAGATGGGTCACCGGGCAATCGTGGTGATTAACAAGGTGGACCGCAGGGATGCCGAGCCTGACAGGGTTCTCAACCAGACCTTCGACCTGTTCATCGAGCTGGGGGCCACTGATGAGCAGGCAGATTTTCCCATCCTGTATGCTAATGCCATCACTGCCCAGGCCGGGCTGACCCCCGAGCTGGGCCCCGACCTGCAACCCCTGTTCCAGGCGATACTGCGGCACATCCCCGGGCCACGCGTAGACGTGGAGGCCCCCCTGCAGATGCTGGTGACCACGCTTGGATATGATGATTATCGCGGGGTGACGGCGGTGGGGCGTATTTTTGCGGGAAGGATGAATGTAGGGCAGCCCCTGGCACGCATCATGACCAACGGGCAGGTGCTGCCAGAGCGGGTGCCCTATTTATACGTGCACCAGGGTTTAAAACGCGTGGAGGTAGAGCAAGCAGAAGCCGGTGAGATCGTGGCCCTGGCGGGGCTGGAAGGGATTGGCATCGGTGAAACCCTGGCAGACCCCGAAACCCCGTTAGCCCTCCCCCCCATCAAGGTGGAGGAGCCGACGGTGCGCATGACCTTTGGGGTGAATAGCTCGCCGTTTTCGGGGCGTGAGGGGCGCTGGAACACCTCCCGCCGACTGCGCGAGCGGCTGTTCGATGAATTGCGCTCCAACGTGGCCTTGCGGGTGGCAGAGATGGAAAGCGCCGATTCGTTTATGGTGTCGGGGAGGGGCGAGCTGCACCTGGCAATCCTGGTGGAGACGATGCGGCGCGAAGGCTACGAGTTCCAGATTTCGCGCCCGGAGGTCATCCTGCGGGAGGGCGAAACAGGTGAGATGCTGGAACCATTCGAGGAGCTATACATCGAAACCAGCCAGGCAACGGTGGGCGTGGTGGTGGAGATGCTGGGAGGGCGGCGCGGGCAGATGCTGGATATGCTGGATACGGCGGATAACACCGTGCGCCTGAAGTACCTGGTGCCCACACGAGGCTTGCTGGGTTTCCGCTACCACTTCCTGACCGCCACTCGGGGAGCCGGCACAATGCATGCCATTTTTTACGATTACCTACCCATGGTGGGCGCCATGGCAAGGCGCGAGATGGGCTCGCTGGTCTCGTGGGAAACGGGTATTACCACAACTTATGGGCTGAAAAACGCCGAGGAGCGCGGCACCCTGTTCTACGGCCCGGGGGTGGAAGTTTATGAAGGCATGGTGGTGGGTGAGAACCAGCGGCCGGATGACCTGACCATCAACGTGTGCAAGAAGAAACACCTGACCAATGTGCGGGCTGCCAGGGGCGAGATGGAAATCCGGCTTACCCCACCCAGGCAGATGAGCCTGGATGAAGCCATCGAATACCTGGCAGACGACGAGCTGCTGGAGGTGACCCCGCAAAGCTACCGCATCCGCAAGCGCATCCTGGATAGCCACGAGCGCGGCCGGCTGACCAAGCTGGCTAAGCTCGAGAGCGCCGCGTGACCAGTGCCTATGAAATTATGATATACGACCGTGGGGACAGGGGAAGCAATTAAAAATTCAAAATAGTATAAAATGGTAGGCAGTAAAGGAGAATCGCGCCATGGCTTCATCCTTCAATTGCCCCAACTGTTCTGCCCCACTGGATTTTGAGCACCTGGATACAGCCACAATCCGCTGCCCCTACTGCCATGCCTCGGTGATCGTGCCGCAGGAATTACGCGCCAGCCAACCAGGTGCCGCAGGCTTCACCACAGGACGTGACGCTGCCCTGCAATCAGTGCTGAAAGAAAAGCTGGATTTCGTCATCGAAGCCGCCCAGTCGGGAAATAAGCTGGTGGCGGTAAGAGCCTTGCGCGACGGCTTTCCAATCAGTTTGAAGCAAGCCGCAGAGCTGGTGAATGCCATGCAGCGCGGGGAGCAGGTTGATTTGCAGGTGCTGCAATCGCTGGGGAGAGCATCGAGCTTGCCTGCCAGCCTGGGACCCGCTAAGATGCAGCAAATCGCTGACCTGGTACGGTCGGGCGACAAGATCAGCGCCATTAAATTATTCCGGCAAAGTACCGGGGTGGGCTTAAAACAAGCCAAGGATGCTATCGATGGAATGTCGGTGGCGATGTCGGCTTCGGCTGAGGGCAGCGGTTTTGAAGGGGCATTTGCGCCATCACCGCCCATCATCCCAGTTAGTGCCGACCAGCAGACGGGTTCTTTAAAGACGGGCGGGAGGATCGTATTATCTGGCATCGTCCTGTTCATTGTCTTGCTCATCATCGTCCCCATGCTGATTGGCATGGCATCCAGAGGAGGGCCGCTGGCGGGCGCCTGGTCGCGCATCAACCCATTTGCTGCCGGCAGGCTGGAGATGAGCTTCGGCAAGGAGGGTACAGGGCCGGGTTATTTCAGCGGCGCGCAATACGTGGCGGTTGATAATCATGGCCACATTTTCGTGGGCGAAATGATTGGAGGGCGGGTGCAGGTATTCGATGAAAATGGTAAATACCTGGCCCAATGGCAGGCGAAGGGCGAGCAGACCGGCGATATTTATCTGGCGGGGATGGCAGCCAGGCGTGATGGTGCAGTGTATGCCGTGACCGGCAGCCAGCTTTACGTGTACGATGGCCTGACGGGCAACTTGCTGGGGCAGCTGGAGCACCCGGATGGCTGGGGTTTCTCTGATGTTAGCGTGGCGCCAGATGGCTCGATCGTGGCGTCCTGGTACAAAAACCGTGATGACATCATACGCTTTAATCGAGATGGTCAGGCCACTTTACTGGTCGAGGGCGCCATATCCAGTGTGACCGATGATTCGGAGATGGATATGAAGGTGGCTGTGGATGGCACGGGGAATATCTACGCCCTGGGGTACTTCAATGAGGGAGTATTTATTTTTTCGCCAGACGGGCGGTATAGCTCACGTTTTGGTAGCATGGGAGATGAAGAAGGGCAATTTACCTCGCCGAGGTCGATCGCCATTGATAACCTGGGGCAGGTCTACATCGCCGATTTTCCCGGGGTGATGATCTATGCCAGCGATGGGCGCTACCTTGACACGCTGGTGGTGAATGGGGCAGTGATGGGGATGACCTTTGATGACCAGAATAACCTGTACCTGGTGGCCGATAACCAGGTGATGCGTTTCAAGCTCAAGTGATTTTATCAGGCCATGTCACACAGCCGGGGAAGCTGAGGGTGGGGAAATTGATCCTCCCATTGCTCCCATATTTACGCATGCTATAATCACGCCATGATTTTGATTACCGGCGGCACCGGTTTCATCGGAAAAGCCCTGGTGCGCCACCTGACTGAAGCAGGCAAGCCGGTGCGCTTGCTTATCAGGCCTTCCAGGCAGTCGCCTGACCTGCCGAGAGGCGTGCCAGTGGAGGTGACGGTGGCAAACCTGTCTGACGCGCGCAGCTTGCGCGCAGCGTTGGTGGATGTGGATATCGTGTATCACCTGGCGGGAGTTGAATGGCAGGGTGCGCATGCCAGCTTAATGGATGTGGATATCCAGGGGACGCGGACCATCAGCCAGGTGGCTGCGGAAGCTGGCGTGGAGCGCTTTTTCTATCTCAGCCACCTGGGCGCGGACCGGGCATCAGCATACCCTGTATTAAAGGCCAAGGCCATTGCCGAGGAGAATATCCGACGCAGCGATGTACGCTATACCATCCTCCGGTCGAGCCTCGTATACGGGATGAATGACCACTTTACCAGCGGCCTGGCACGCCTGCTCAATGCGCTGCCATATTTGTTCTTCATGCCCGAGGAAGGGAATACCCTGCTACAGCCCATTTGGGTGGAAGACCTGGTGACCTGCCTGGTGTGGGCCCTGGATGATAAGCTGACCATCAACCAGACTTACTCGGTAGGCGGCCCGGAATACCTGACATTCAGCCACATCGTACAGGCTATACTGGACAAGATCAAGCTGAAGCGCCGGCTGGTGCATGCCTCACCGCCCTACTTGCGTGCCATGACCGTGATGCTTGAATCAATCTTCCCGGTGATGCCTGTATCGGTGTATTGGCTGGATTACCTGGCCACCAACCGCACATGCAGCCTGGATGCACTCTCCAGGGTGTTCAACATACTGCCGGCACGCTTCGACTACACCCTGGGATACCTGGAAATGACCAACTGGCGCGTATCTTTGTGGCGTACAATACTGAGCAGAAGAAGGAGGAGCTCAAGGCGGTAGATTGGTGATGAAAGCAGCCTGGACGATTAAGCTGATCGAAAATATGGACGAAATGCACCAGGTGGAAGAGGTGCAGCGCAGGGTATGGCGAGAGTCAGACATCGATATCGTGCCAGCCCACCTGATGAACTCAGCGGTGCATAATGGAGGTGTCGTGTTGGGTGCATGTACCGACCAGCAGCTGGTGGGTTTTGTGTTTGGTTTCCCCGGCACCTATCACACCGCGGATGGACCACGGATAAAACACTACTCAAGCATGCTGGGCGTGCTGCCTGAATGGCGCGACCAGGGGATCGGTTTTGCCCTCAAACGGGCGCAATGGCAGATGGTGCGCCACCAGGGAATCGATCGGATCACGTGGACGTTCGACCCGCTGCACGGCCGTAATGCCTGGCTGAACATCACCCGCCTGGGGGCGGTATGCAGCACCTACCTGCGCGATTTCTACGGGAAAATGCGCGACACGTTGAACCAGGGTTTGCCCTCCGACCGTTTCGACGTGGATTGGTGGGTGAATTCACACCGTGTGAACCGCAGGTTGAGCCGTCGCAGGCGGAACGATCTCACCCTGGCCCATTTCGTGAGTGGTGGCGCACGCATGTATGCCCAGGCTGAAATTGACACTCATGGATTGGCCCATCCGGTTGCTGTCCCTGCGCTTAAAGTGGGGAAAGACCTGCCAATATTGCTTGTGGAAATTCCCACGGATTTCGCAAGGCTTAAAGAGATGGATATCCAGCTTGCCCGCCAGTGGCGGCTGCATACCCGCTCTGTTTTTGAAGCGCTGTTCCAGGCTGGCTATTTAGTGACTGATTTTATTCATTCCAACGATGAGCCTGGGCGGAGCTATTATGTATTGTGCCATGGAGAAAGCACCTTATGAAAATCACCCATCTCAACCTATATCACCTGCGAATGCCGCTAAAAAGTGCCTTCGCGACCTCCTTTGGGAGTATTACCACGCGTGATTGCGTGGTGATAGAGGCATTTACCGACGATATGGTGGGCTACGGCGAGTGCCCAGCGGACCGCGATCCGGGCTATTCCTACGAAACCGTGAGCACTGCGCTGCATATTTTGGAGGATTTCCTCGTGCCGGCTGTTCTGGACAAGGAGATCAAGACTGCGGAACAATTGCAGCAACACATGGCATTTACGCGGGGGCACAACATGGCCAAGGCAGGCCTGGAGATGGCTTTTTGGGACCTGCTTGGCAAGATACGCGGGCAATCGCTGGCACAGATGCTGGGGGGAGTGCGCTTGAAGGTTGAGGTGGGGGTGTCCGTTGGGCTGCAGGAATCACCGCGCCGGCTGGTTGAGGTGGTGCAAGGATACGTTGAACAGGGTTACCGCAGAGTAAAAATCAAGATTAAACCCGGGCGAGATGTTGAAGATGCCTTCGAAGTGAGGAAGGCGTACGACGATTTACCCCTGCAGGTGGATGCAAATTCAGCTTTCACGCTGGAAAATGCAACTTCGCTGCTGCCATTGGACGATTTGGGACTGCTGATGATCGAGCAACCCCTGGCAGAAGATGACCTGTGGGACCATCATAAGCTGCAGAAACAATTCCAAACGCCCATCTGCCTGGATGAGAGCATCACTTCGCCGCGCCTGGCCAGGCAGGCGCTGGAGATGGACGCCTGCCGGGTGATTAACATCAAGGCTGGCCGGTTGGGGGGCATCAGCCAGGCTGTAACCATCCATAACCTGTGTCTAAGCCAGGAGGTGCCGGTGTGGTGCGGGGGAATGCTGGAAACGGGCGTGGGCAGGGCTTCCAACCTGGCGCTGGCATCGCTGCCCGGATTCAGCCTGCCGGGTGATATTTCAGCTACCGACCGTTATTACCACAAAGACATCACCCGTGAGAGCTTCAGCCTCAATGAGGATAGCACGATCGATGTGCCAACCAGAGCCGGGCTGGGGGTGAACATTGAGCCAGAAGCATTAAAACACTTTACCATAACACAAATCAGCCTGCCATAATCTATATCTTCCCGCTCAAGCCCGCCTCAGGCGGGATTTTTGTGCCTTAGAAAAATTGCCGCCTGAAAAAGTTGCATTATTTTTAACTCTATTCTATACTTTTTTAATATTCAGGAGGTAGCCGATGCGGACATATGATATTACCCTCACGATTACTCCTCAAAGCATCGTTTGGCCAGGAGATAAGCCAGTCAGCATAAAGCAGACCAGCAGTATAACAGCGGGGGATGATTCAAATGTCTCGGAAGTAACCATGAGCTGCCACACGGGTACACACGTAGATGCACCGCACCACTTTCTAAATAATGGTATCACCGTGGATGACCTTTCACTCGACCTGCTGGTGGGCCGGGCATACGTGCTGTACTTGCCGGACGTTTCGATGATCACCGCCTCAGCATTGATGCAGGCAGATATCCCACCACGCACACGCAGGTTGCTATTTAAAACGCGCAATTCGCAATTATGGGCGGATAATAACCGTGAATTCCAGACCGATTACGTGGCACTCAGCGTCGATGCGGCCGAGCTGCTGGTGGATCGTAATGTCAAGCTGGTGGGTATCGATTACCTGTCAATCGCACCTTATAAGATGAGCACGCAGGTCCATTCCATCCTGCTGGATGCCGGAATGGTGATCATCGAGGGGTTGGACCTTTCCAGGGTTTCGCAGGGCAGGTACACGCTGCACTGCCTGCCGCTCAAGCTGGGAGGGGCGGATGGCGCTCCTGCCCGGGCGATTTTGGTGGGGGTATAGGGCAGGTAAAAATTCTTTATCTATTGTAGGGGCGGGTCGCAACCCGCCTTTACTGTTTATATTATATACAGGCCTCACAGGTTAGGCAAAGCTGTGAGGTTTGTTAATCACCTGCCCTTGAAATTCGAGTGAAAATGGAATATAGTATCCTTAAAGAAGTATATAGCGATGAAAATCCGCATCAAATGGGCTTGGATGGTGGGCATCGGCATCCTGCTGCTGGCAGGGTGCGCGAAGCAGGACATATCACCTGCCCCAGCAAGAGGAGATGAGATGAGCATACAAATTACCAGCACTGGCTTCAAGGAGGGTGGGAATATCCCCCGCCTGTACACCTGCGATGACCGGAATGTATCCCCACCACTTGCCTGGAGTGGGGTGCCGTCCAAGACAATGAGCCTGGCGATTATCTTGGAAGATCCAGATGCACCATCGGGTACATTTGTCCACTGGGTGCTGTTCAACCTGCCTCCGGGTCTCAGCGGGCTGGAACAGGGGAAGAACGGCGGTGGGACAGAGGGGATCAACGATTTTCGGAAAATTGGGTATAACGGTCCGTGCCCACCGCGCGGTTCGAATCACCGCTATTACATCAAGGTTTATGCATTGGATCAACAGCTGGGATTAAATGGGGGAGCCACCAAGGCGCAGCTTGAAAACGCCATGGAGGGTCATATCCTGGCCCAGGGACAGCTGATGGCGAGGTATGGCAGGTAGTGGCGGCAGATCACCTGACCTGCTTACTGGTATTTACTCATTAACACGTGGTATAAATTTGAGCGTAAGCAGATCATAAGCCTGAGCTCCCCCATGTATTGCGCATAGCCAATAAATATTATCCGACCGGATTAGGCGGATATTTTTCCATACCAGGGGCCAAGAGAGCTGCACCACCATCCACCGTTATTACCTGGCCGCGGATCATGCTGGCAGCCGGCGAGCACAGGAAGGCCACCACCTCGGCGATATCCTGCGGCACTACCAGCCGGCCTGCCGGGGTGATGCTGGTGGCTTTCTCTGCCAGGTGCACGTCGCTGCGCACCATCTCGAAGTGCTGCAAAGCCTCGGTGAGCACCATGCCAGGGGATACCGCGTTGACCACGATGTTTTTAGGAGCCAGCTCAACTGCCAGGTAGCGGGTGACGGCTTCGATGGCTGCCTTGCTGGCACCCACCACCACGTAATCGGGCAGCACGCGGCCCGCACCCGGGCTGGATATGGCCACGATTGAACCGCCGCCATGTTTTTCCATCAGTGGTACGGCGCGCTGTGCAGCGAACAGCAAGCTGCGAGCGTTGATGTTCATGGTCCAGTCCCAACCCTTGGGGCGCTGCTGCATCACCGGGCGGTTATACCCCGAGGCGGCATTGTGGACGTAGAAATCCAGCGCACCAAACTCTTGTTCCACCGCTTCGAAGAGACTGTTCACCTCGTCGAGCTCGCCCATGTTGGCTTTGACCAGCAGGGCCTTGCAGCCGAGGGTACGAATTTTTTGGGCGGTATTTTCGGCCGGCAGGCGGTTGCGGAAGTAGTTCACCACCACATCGGCCCCAAGGGAAGCGAAATGCAGGGCTATTGCCGCCCCAATGCCACGCCCCGAGCCGCTGATGAGGGCAACCTTATTCGCGAACATGTGACACCAGTGGTTTCACGTCACGGTAGCGGGAACGCAGCTCAATTACCCGCAGGGCAGCTTCAAGCTTAACATACGCATCCATTTTGCTCTCTCCCTGACGCCTTTCCTCGAAGTAGATGGGGATTTCCTTGATGCGCAGGCCCAGTTTTTCAGCCAGGTAGCACATCTCCACCTGGAAGATATAGCCTGTAGAGCAGATGCGTTCCAAACTAATGCTGTTCAAGGCACTGGCGGTCCAGCACTTGAAGCCGGCGGTGGAATCGAGGGTTTGCGTGCCGAGGATGAGTCGCACCCACACTGAATTTGCCCACCAGCTAAGCAAGCGCCGGTACCAGGCCCAATGAACATCCAGGCGGCCGCCTTTCACGTAACGCGAACCCACCACCACATCATACTTGGGGATCAGATCCAGCATCTGGGGCACAAAGCGTGGGGGATGCGAGAAGTCGGCATCCATGTGGATAATGTACTGGTAGCCCTGTTGCAGCGCCCATTGGAACCCCTGGATATAGGCAGTACCCAGGCCAAGCTTACCCGGGCGGTGAATCACGTGGAACCGCCCCGGATATTGCTGCGTCAACCTGTCTGCCACCTGCCCGGTGCCGTCTGGCGAGGCATCATCCACATTCAAGATTTCAAGGCTGCTGATGTTTAGCTCAAACAGCGCAGCCGTGATTTTCTCCAGGTTTTCCGCTTCATCGTAAGTAGGGATGATAACCAGGGTGGTGGGCATAGGTATATTTTACAGCTTTTTTGCTTCCTGCCAATAATGTTCCATCTCATCCAGAGAAAGCTCACTGACCGATTTCCCCTGGGCGCGGGCGGCTTGCTCGATATGGGCGAAGCGCTGTCGGAATTTGGCGTTGGTCTGGCGCAGGGCAGATTCGGCATCGATGTCGTAATGGCGGGCCAGGTTCACCACGGCAAATAACAGGTCACCCAGCTCGCCTTCACGCGAGGGCAGGTCACCGGCAGCCAGCAGCTCGTGGCACTCTTCGTCGATCTTGTCCACCACACCCGTAGCATCCGGCCAATCGAAGCCCACCCGCGCAGCCCGTTCCTGGATTTCCTCTGCCTGAGAGAGGGCAGGCAGGGCTTGTGCCACCCCATCCAGCAGGCCTTTTTGTTTACCGCCGGTACCTTCATGCGCCTGCTCCCGTTCCTCGGCCTTGAGTTTCTCCCAGTTCTGGAGCACATTTTCCACGCCTGAAACTTGCCAATCGCCAAAAACATGGGGATGGCGGCGGATGATCTTGTCGTAAATGCCCTTGATCACCTGGGCGATGTTGAACTCGCCATACTCGTTGGCAATCTGGGCGTGCAGGGTGATCTGTAATAAAAGGTCGCCCAGCTCTTCGCGCATATGGATGGGATCATCGGCGTCCATGGCTGCCAGGGCCTCGTAGGTCTCTTCCAGCAGGTTGGTGCGCAGGGTCTGGTGATTTTGCTCACGGTCCCAGGGGCAGCCACCGGGGGCGCGCAGGTGAGCGATGATCTCCTGGAAGGCTTCGAAGGAGGTGCCTTTGGCGAGCGGTGGGAGGTAAAGGGAAGTGAGCAGCCCGATGTGAGGGCTCTGGTCAATAGCGTGCAGGGTCAGGTCTTCCACCAGCAGTTCAGGCGTTCCGGCAGCATGCACCAGCCTGATGGGGTGCTCGTCGGGGTATGTTTCCATGAGGGTGAGCTTGAGGGCATTAGCCACTTCCCTGGAATACACCTGGGCGACGAGGGCATGAGCATCGGGCGGGAAGGGGGGTACATGTGCATTGGATAGCTCAAGGGCGTCTACAACGGCAAGCTGAGGTAAAGGGTCGATGCCCAGGGCAGTGAGGGTGGGCTCGATGAAGCTCAATCCCTCCACCACCTCGAGGGGTATATTTTCCAAGCGCGCCCGCTTGGCAATTTCAGGGCAGGTGGCTTCGGCAACGAAGGGATGCCCGGGTACAGCATAGACCACACCCTGGGGCCTTTTACCCAGCTCCAGGATTCTTTCGACGATATGCGCATAGACATCATCGAAGGAGGGTAGCTGCGCATAAAGCTCATCAAAGGAATGCACTGCTATTGATGAGGGAAAGCCTTTCACGCTGGGGTGCTGGCGGGTGCGCAGGAAAATCTCGGGGCTGCTTTCCAATACCCGCCATGCCTGGCGGGTGAGCAGGGCGGGGTCGCCGGGGCCAAGGCCGAGGATGGTGATCATAGGTGACATAGGACCTCTCGATTGACTGGCTGGTGAGGCATGATAGCCTGTTTAAAAAGTAATGCGTAAAACGAGAGCCGGGAAGCCACGTTTTTACGCATTACCAATGGTAATAATGATCTACCGCTTGGTGTAGGTGGGCGCCTTACGAGCACGCTTGAGGCCGGGTTTTTTACGTTCTTTGACGCGGGCATCGCGAGTTAGAAAACCGCCCTGCCGCAAGGCAGCATGGGCATCTGGTTTCATAATCAGCAAGGCACGCGCCAGGCCCATCATCACCGCATCGGTCTGGCCGTTTACCCCACCGCCTTTAACGATTACGGAAATATCCAGGGTATTGCGTGCTTCACCGGAGGCCTGCAGGGGGGCGATAATGGTTTCTACATCACCCTGGCGCCTGAAATACTCTTCCAGGTTTTTCTGGTTGATGGTGAATAAGCCTGTGCCGCTGGCGATGCGCACCCGGGCGGTACTTTCTTTGCGACGACCTATACCTTCATAATACTGAGTTGCCATAATTACTCCTGATGATAACTTATAACTTAAGCGAGCGGCTTGGGAACCTGCCCTGCGTGAGGGTGCTCGGGTCCAGCGTATACTTTCATTTTCTTAATCAATGAGCGACCGTACTTGTTATGGGGAAGCATACCCCACACTGCCGAGCGGATTACCCGGTCGGGATATTTATCCAGCTGCTGCCCCAGCGAGATAGATTTGATGCCGCTGGGATATCCGCTGTGGTGATAATAGATCTTGTCATTCAATTTGTTGCCGGTCACCTTGATTTTAGCGGCGTTGATCACCACCACGAAATCACCCATCTCAACACCCGGGGTGAAGTTAGGCTTGTTCTTGCCGAGCAGAATACTGGCTACCTGTGAAGCGAGCCGGCCCAAGGTTTGATCCTTGGCGTCGACCAGGACCCACTCATTGCTGATTTCATTCTTTTTTGGGATGTATGTCTTTTGCACGTCATCCTTCTCCATATTTATGGCACAAACATATGCCACGAGATATTCTTGGTTTACTGTTACTCCTCAGCCAGCTGAAACGCTTCAGCAGGGTAATGTACCTCAGCTAACACCAGACCCCGGGCAGGAGCCAGGCCATGTACAAGCTTGGATGGTTGACTCAGATCATCGCCGGCGTGCAGCTCGGAGGCTGCAGGATGATCCAGCGACTGCCAGAGGTCGCCCATGCTCAGCCTGTCTTGGGCGATCTTTACCAGCCGGAACACGATGCGCCGCGCCATGTGGTAAAGGAAAGCCTGGGCAATGATCTCGAACACCAGGTAGGGTGGCTCATCCTTCCAACCTGCCTCCAATACCACTCGCACGGTTTGGCCTCCGGCTTGGGGCGGGGTGCCGAATGCGCCAAAATCGTGGGTGCCCACCAGCGGCTTAGCAGCCGCTTGCAGATCATCCAGCTGCACGGCGGGCCACACCCGCCATGCGTAAGGCTCGAGCAGGGGTTGGCGCGCCGCCTGGCAGTAGATGCGATACTGATATCTGCGCCAGCTGGCATCGTGCCGCGGGTGAAAGGAGTGGTGCACCTGGTGAACTTCACGGGCGACCACATCCGCCGGCAGATACGAGTTCAGGGCAGTCTGCAAATCCTGCAGGGCATGCTGCCAATCCAGCTCGAAGGCAATCACCTGGCCGGTGGCATGCACGCCTGTGTCGGTGCGTCCCGCAGCCAGGATCGATTTTCCCTGCCAGCCCAGCTTGCGCAGGGCATCTTCCACCACAGCCTGCACGCTGAGTGCCTTGGCCTGCCGCTGAAAGCCCTTATAGTGAGAGCCATCATAGGCAAGGATAACTTGGTAACGTTCCATGGATGGTCGACGATCTTCCGTCGTTATGCCATCACCTATTCTTCAATAAACTCAATCAACACCATCTCGGCGTTATCACCCAGGCGGGGACCCAGCTTATGAATGCGGGTGTAGCCGCCGGGACGGTCTGCAAAGCGGGGCGCAATATCGTCGAATAATTTCGTCACAGCCTGAGGGTTGCTCAGGCGCGCTGCTGCCAGCCTGCGGGCGTGAACCATCTTTTCATCGCCTTCTTTAATGCCGCGCTTGGCCAGTGTAATCAGCCGTTCTGTCTGACCGCGCACAACCTGCGCCTTTGCCTGAGTGGTTTTAACCCGCTCGTGCTCGATCAATTGGGCAGTCAAGATGCGCCGCAGTGCAGTACGTTCGTCCTTGCTGCGGCCTAGTTTTTTTCCTGATACTTTATGTCGCATATCCAATTACTCCGCTTCGTCTTGTTGTTGATCTCGGAGATAGCCTTTCTCACGCATCCTGAGGCGCAACTCATCAAGACTCTTCTCACCAAAATTCCTGATCGACATCACGGCTTCATCACCTTTGTCGAGCAGCTCCAATACCTCGCCAACCGTGGTGATGCCAGTGCGCTTGAGCGAGTTAAATACCCTCACCGACAGGTCCAGGTTTTCGATGGGCGTTTCAATCATCTCACTGGTGAGGTGATCTTCCTCGCTAACTTCTTCGGTGAGTGAAGCCAGGGTCTCCTCGCTGATGCCTGCCAGATGGCGCAGGTGATCAATCAAGATCTTGGCTGAGGTGCTCAGCGAATGCTCCAGTGTGATGGTGCCGTCGGTCCAGATTTCCAGGGTCAATTTATCGTAATTGGTGCTCTGGCCAACGCGGGCAGAGCTTACCTCCCAATTGACCCGGCGGATAGGGCTGTAGATGGCATCCACGGGCAGCTCTCCGATGGGCAGGCGGCCGGTCCGATCGTCTGCCGGTGAATAGCCTCGCCCTCTCTCGACGGTCATATCGATTTCCACGCTCGCCTTTGAGTCGTCTACGGTGAACAGGTACAGCTCAGGGTTGACGATCTCCACATCAGGATTGGGAGAAATGTCCGCGGCGGTCACCGTGCCATCTCCCTGGATTGCCAGGTGCAGATGGGCGCTATCCACATCCAATAGGCGCATGCGCATTTGCTTGATTTGTAGCATTACGCGAATCACATCTTCACGCACGCCGGGAATCTCGCTGAATTCATGCTGCACATCGTTGATGCGAATGGATGTGACGGCCACGCCGTCCAGGGACGACAGCAGGACACGCCGTAGCGCATTACCCAGGGTAATGCCATAGCCATGTTCCAAAGGGCTGATGATAAACTTGCCGTAGTTACGAGCTTCAGCTTCACGCTCGATCTTCGGCGTTACCATGTTACTTAGTCCTAACACAGTTCACCTCTTCCCCCGCAGCCGGGATTATCTCGAGTAATACTCAACTACCAGTTGTTCGCTAAGGTTAGCGTCAATTTCTGAGCGCTCGGGCATGCGGATCACCGTCCCTGCCAGCTCTTTGAGGTCACGGTTGAGCCAATTGGGAACGTTGCGCTCTTCTGCCAGGTCAGGCAACTCTTTGAAATAGGTACGCTTGCGAGAGCTGGGCCGAACTGAAACGATGTCACCCACGGCTACGGTCATGGAGGGGATATCCGTGCGCTGTCCATTGACCGTGAAATGCCCATGGGTCACCAGCAGGCGCGCCTTGGCGCGGCTATCTGCATAGCCCAGGCGGTAGATGACGTTATCCAGCCGGCTTTCCAGGATTTGTAGCATGGTCAAGCCTGTAAGCCCACGGCGCTTGAGGGCGGTGGCGTGATAGCGGCGGAACTGGCGTTCGAGCACACCATACACACGTCGGGCTTTTTGTTTGGCCCTCAACTGGCGGGCATAATCCGATTCACGCCGGCGCCGGAATTGGGCGCTCTTGCCATGCAGACCGGGTGGGTAACCACGCCGCTCAAAAGAGCATTTTGGAGAGTAGCAGCGAGCACCCTTCAAAAAAAGTTTTTCACCTTCTCGCCGGCACAATTTACAAACAGGCCCACGATACTTTGCCATAAATTCTTACCTCTTCCTTCGATAATTATCGATTAGACACGGCGCTTTTTGGGAGGCCGGCACCCATTATGCGGTACAGGGGTCACATCGGTGATCGAAGTAACCTTCATGCCCGATGCTTGCACAGCACGGATGGCGTTCTCACGACCAGGACCAGGCCCTTTGACATAAATCTCAACTTCCTGGATACCCAGGCTTTGAGCATTTTTCATCGCTGCTTCGGCAGCCACGCGGGCGGCGTAGGGCGTGCTCTTGCGTGATCCCTTGAAGCCTGAAGCCCCAGCAGATGCGCTGGTGACTGCATTGCCTTGTGAATCAGTAATGGTGACGATGGTGTTATTGAAAGTCGCCAGGATGTGTACCTGCCCGGCAGAAAGGAGACGCTTGGTCTTGCGTGCGGATTTCCGGCGTCCAGTTGATGCAGTTTGTGCCATAATACCTCGTTTCGCAATCGCTCGTTATTTCTTGGTTGCGCCGCGCCGGCGTCCACGCCCGGCAACCGTTTTCTTGGGCCCCTTGCGCGTGCGCGAGTTGGTGCGCGTGCGCTGCCCATGCACCGGCAGGTTACGCCGGTGGCGCAGGCCTCGGTAGCTGCCGATCTCGATCAGGCGTTTTATGTTCATCTGCACCGAGCGGCGCAGGTCACCTTCGACCTGATAATGCTGTCCGATATAGTCACGCAGCAATCCGACCTCGGCATCGGTCAAGTCTTTGATGCGCGTGTCGGGATTCACACCCGTGGCGTTTAAAATCTCATGGGCGTGAGAATCACCGATGCCAAACAGGTAGGTCAAACCAACCTCGACCCTTTTGTTTCTTGGAAGATCAACACCTGATATTCTTGCCATAAGTCCTATCCTTGTCGTTGCTTGTGTTTGGGGTTTTCGCAAATGATATATAAACGACCTCTACGTTTTACGACCTTGCATTTTGAGCAACGCTTTCTGATTGATGATGATACTTTCATATACCTTACTCCTGACAACCACCGAGTGGTTTCATAAAGCCAAAGCCTTGATTATACCTGCCAATATGCATGCCGTCCAGTGCCTATCAAAGCTGAGTTAAGATGAGAGGCTCCCCGTCAGTGATCGCCACGGAGTGCTCCCAATGAGCAGTGAGTGAGCCATCTGCTGACACCACGCCCCATTGATCGGGCAGGACTCGCGTCTGCGAGGTGCCCACCAGAACCATCGGCTCCAAGGCGATGGTCATGCCCTGGCGCAGGATCTGCCCCCGCCCAGCAATTCCATAATTGGGCACCTGGGGACCTTCATGCATCTGCCGGCCCACCCCGTGACCGGTATACTCACGGGTGACATAAAAACCAGCTTTTCCTACATATTCCTGGATGGCGGCCGACACGTCACCAATCCGATTATCAGCCCGCATTTTGCTAATCCCCACATGGAGCGCCTGCTCAGTGACTTCGTTCAGCCGTCGAGCTTCAGGGGATATCTCACCAACACCCACGGTGATGGCAGAATCACCCACAAAGCCCTCGAAGGTTGAGCCGCAATCTATGGAGATGATATCACCGGCCTGTAATTTGCGCTTGCCAGGAATGCCATGCACGAGCTGCTCATTGATGCTGGCGCAGATAGATGCCGGGTAGGGGTAAGGGCCGGGGTATCCCTTGAAGGTGGGGATCGCCCCATGCTTGCGGATCACTTCTTCTGCAGCAGCATCCAGCTCGGCAGTGGAAACCCCAGGCTGAATCAACTGGCGTATAGCCTGTAGAGCCATGGCATTGATGCGCCCTGCTTCGCGCATAGTGGCAATTTCCTGCGGGCTTTTAATCACGATGTTGCGTTCCCAGCTCATGTTTTAATCACTCCTCGTAGTGCTGCAAGCAGCTCATGGGTCACCTGAGCGATCGATTTTTTACCATCGACTTCAACCAGCACACCGTGCTGTTGGTAGTAATCGATCAGCGGCTGGGTTTGTTCGTTGTACACGCGGATTCGACGCTGGATTGTTTCCGTCTTGTCATCCTGGCGCTGATAAAGCTCCGAACCGTCGATATCGCATATCCCTGGCTTGTGCGGGGGATTATATTTTTCATGGTATATGTGCCCGGCTTTCCGGCAGGTCCATCGGCCAGACAGGCGCTCGATGAGCACTTCATCAGGCACGCAGATGTACGGGACGCTTACCACCTGCCCGGCGATCTCGGATAACATGGCTGCCAGGGCTTCTGCCTGGGGCACTGTGCGAGGGAAACCATCCAGCAGGGCACCTGCGTGGCAGTCGGGGCGGGTCAATCGCTCACGGACCATGGCGATGGTCACATCGTCGGGTACCAGTTCACCCTTGTTGATATAAACCGCAGCCTGCTGCCCCAGCTCAGTCTGATCCTTCAAGTTTTCCCTGAACAGGTCACCCGAGGATATGTGCGGGAGGTGGAGCTGAGCGGAAATTGCTTCAGCTTGCGTACCTTTTCCCGCACCAGGCGGACCAAGCAGCACAATGAAACTAGCCATCTATCTCTCTTTAGCGCACCAACAACGTGTCGTCGTAACCGTGCAGCTTGAGGTCTGCATCGATGGAGAAGAACACATCTCGCACCACACCGACCACAATCAACAAGCCCGAGGAGGAAGTGAGCAGCAACCCGGTGCTTTGGCCGAACGGTACCACCAACCCCACCAGCCAGGGCAGGATGGCGACCACACCCAGGAAAACGGCACCGGGCAGGGTGATGCGGCGTAGCACACGAGTGAGATACCTTTGGGTTGGGGCACCACGGCTCACCCCTGGGATTTGCGCACCAACTTTCTTCAGATTTTCACCATAGTTTTGCTGCGCAAACAGCACATCGGTGTAGAAGAATGAGAAGAATACCACCATCAGGAAATACATGATCCAGTAGGCATTGCCGGTGCCGCCGAAGGTATTAGAGATGAAGGTAGCGATATTGGCAATGGTTGCACTCTTGGCAGAAGTGAAGAAGCTGGCAATGATGGATGGGAAGGTGAGCAGTGACTGAGCGAAGATGATGGGGATCATGCCAGCCATGTTTACCATCAGAGGCAGGGTGCCCTTGACGGGCATTGACATGCGCGTTCCCACCCTGCGCCCCGGGTACATGACCGGGACGTTACGGCGCCCTTGCTGCACGATGACGATGAAAAATATGGTGATCACGCTCAGGATGGCCATGAAGATGAGGCCGATCCAACGCGTGGTCTGGTCGGCATAGATTGTCGAGAACGTACTGGGTATCCTGGCTACGATACCCGCAAAGATGATCAGTGAAAGGCCCTGGTTACGCAATCCATATTCAGATATCAGCTCACCCAGCCAGATACCAAACATCGTCCCTGCCGTCATGCTGATGATAATGGTCACCGAGGGCAGCAGGTAGTGGAACCCAAAATTCTGGATCACCGGAGCCAGGCCGATGCGGGTTGCTGTACTGTTAAAGATATTGACTTGCCCGATGGCCTGGAGGGCAGCCATGGGAACAGCTAGGTAGTAGGTCCATTTTTCCTGCCATTTCTGGCCTTCACGCGGGTCTTCCTCCATTTTCTTTTGCCAGGAGGGAATAATGGGTGTTAGCAGTTGCAGGATAATTTGGGCGGTAATGTAAGGGTAAACACCCATGGCTAAAACGGAGAAGCGGGAAACAGTGCCTCCGGATAGCAAGTCAAGGATATTGATCAGGTTGCCAGTTGCTCCACCTGAGGCCAGGATCTGCGCCATCACCTCCTTGTTCGCTCCAGGCACGGGGATGTGACTCGCCAGTCGATATATCGCCAGGATTAGCAAGGTTATCAAAAGCTTCCTGCGGATATCGTGTGCTGACCATAAATAACGCCAGGCAGATCGCTTCATTTCATAAGCTCCTTATCATTATCCTCACGATTTTATGATTTCTACACTACCACCTGCAGCTTCAATTTTCGCCCTTGCATTGGCGGTGATACGATGGACATTGATTTTCAAGGCCACTTTTAGCTCTCCACGGCCCATGATGACGACCGGATTCGTCGGGTTACGCAGCAACCTGGCTTCAGCCAAGGTGACTGGCGTAATTTCACTGCCGTTCGGAAACTTTACCAGCTGGTCGAGATTGACCTCGTTGTACTCGACGCGGTTCAGCGGGGTGAAACCTTCACCACGTTTGAAGGGCAGGCGCCGGTAAAATGGCAGGTTCCCACCCTGGTGATACATGCGGACGGGTTTCCCGGCGCGTGAACCCTGGCCTTTGGTACCGCGACCGGCCGTCTTACCCCGGCGGCCAGCTGTTCCACGGCCTACGCGGATCCGTTGAGTCTTTGACCCGGGTTGAGGTTTTAATTCATGTAGTTTCATCTATACTTCCTCCACCACGACCAGATGGGCCACCTTGTAGAGCATACCCTGCAGGGAGGGCGAGTCTACATGCTCCACGGTCTGGTGTAAACGCTTGAAGCCCAATGCACGAATGGCTGCTTTGTGCTCCTTGGAATAACCGATCGGGCTGTGCACCAGCGTAATGCGCAGGATTTTCTCCTTGGGTGCTGTTTTCTTAGGCATTCTTCCTCCGATCCCAGAAAGGAGTGACATCCTTGGTTTCCTTGCCACGCCGCGCAGCTTCATCCTTGGGAGATTTCAGCGTATCCAATGCCTGCATGGTAGCATATACCACGTTCAACACATTGCTGCTGCGGAGAGATTTGGTCAGGATATCAGAAACCCCAGCAGCTTCAAGGACAGCCCGCACGCCACCTGCGGCGATGACGCCCGTGCCCGGTGAGGCAGGCTTGAGCAATACTTCAGCACCGCTCACACGGCCATGCACTTCATGGGGAATCGTGCGGCCAAATAGCGAAACCTTATGCATGTTGTGGTGAGCTTTTTCAGAAGCCTTGCGCATAGCATCGGGAACATTATTTGCCTTGCCCACACCAACGCCCACACTGCCCTTGTTATCTCCAACGACCACAGTGACGCGGAAGGAGAAACGGCGCCCACCTCGCACAACTTTGGCAACACGCCCAATCTCAATGACACGCTCGTCATATTCTTGTAGCTCAAATTCACTGGTTGGATAATCTGTCATGCTTTTCTCCATGTGCCTTAGAATTTAAGGCCGCCTTCACGGGCACCTTCTGCCAATGCTTTAACCCGGCCGATATATTTATAGCCACCCCGGTCGAAAGACACCACCTGGATCCCTTTACCCAGGGCGCGCTCAGCCAGGGTTTTGCCCACCAGATGGGCTTTCTCTGCCTGCTTCAGGCCTTTTATTTGCTCACGCAGGCTTGAATCGACCGTCGATGCCGAAGCAAGGGTATTGCCAGACACGTCATCGATCACCTGTGCGTATATCCCGCTCAAACTGCGGAATACACTCAGGCGCGGCCTCTCAGGGGTGCCGGTAATAGCCTGGCGGACGCGGGTATGACGGCGCTCACGTGCTGCAGAACGAGTTTTTTGTTTGCTTGCCATAATTCTATCCCTTACCTGATTTACCAGCCTTACGGCGGATTTTTTCTTCCATGTATTTGATACCCTTCCCCAGGTAGGGTTCCGGTGGGCGCTGTTTGCGGATGTAATCGGCTATCTGGCCCACTTTTTGCTTATCGGCGCCCATTACTTTAATCTGGCGGGTGCGGGCATCTGCCTCAAAACTGATGCCTTCAGGAGGCTCAACGACGATGAGATGTGAATATCCCAGGTTGAGCACCAGGTTCTTGTCATTTACTTCTGCGCGGTAGCCCACACCGTTAATCTCCAGCACACGCTCAAAACCTTTGCTGACACCCGTCACCATGTTATTGATGAGGGCACGCGTGGTGCCATGCATGGCACGGTGAAAACGGGCATCAGAGGGACGCTTTACGGTGATCACACCGTCCTCCAGGCTAAAAGAAACCTCTGGCGGGAAGGTGTATTCCAAGGTCCCCTTGGGACCTGTAACTTTGATCGTTGTGCCATCAATGGTCACATCCACCTCTGGTGGCACGACGATTGGCAGACGGCCTATTCTCGACATGACGCCCTCCTTACCAGATCTTGCACAGAATCTCGCCACCCACGCCAAGCTGGCGGGCGCGCTGGCCGGTCATCACACCTTTGGGTGTGGAAAGAATGGCGATACCCATTCCCGAAAGTACCCATGGGATTTCTCGCTTGCCTGCATAAACCCGGCTGCCCGGGTGGCTGATGCGTTCTAAACCGGAGATGACGGCACGCCGCTCACGCCTTTCGCCCACGTATTTCAGGCGAATGCGCAGAATTTTCTGTTCGGGACGTTTACTGCCATCAACGATTTCAAAGCCGCTGATGTAGCCTTCATCCTTCAATATTTGGGCAATTGCCGACTTCATTTTTGAATTCGGTAAAGCCACCGTGGAGTGTTCTGCCATCACAGCATTGCGAATTCGTGTGAGCATATCAGAGATTGGATCTGAGACAGACATATTTTTACCTCCACCCGCTACCAGGATGACTTCACAACGCCGGGGATTTTGCCTTCGAGGGCTTGCTCACGAAAACAAATACGGCATAATCCAAATCGGCGCATATAGCCACGCGGGCGCCCGCAAATTTTGCACCTGTTGCGCACGCGAGTGGGATATTTACGGCGCATTTCGCGATATTTCATGCATGTACTCGCCATTAGATACCTTCCTTCCGAAACGGCATTCCCAACATTTGAAGTAGTTGCCTGGATTCATCGTCATTGCGGGCTGTGGTGATGATGGAAACTTCCATCCCGCGGATTTTATCAATTTTGTCATATTCAATCTCGGGGAACACCAGCTGCTCGCGCAAGCCCAGAGTGTAGTTCCCGCGGCCATCAAAAGCATTCGGCGAGATGCCACGGAAGTCACGCACACGTGGCAGGGCTATGTTTATCAGGCGGTCGAGGAATGACCACATGCGCTCACCACGCAGGGTGACCTTCACGCCAATCTGGCGGCCTTCTCGCAGCTTGAAGTTTGCGATGCTCTTCTTGGCTTTGGTGATGACCGGTTTCTGACCGGTGATCAGGCTCAGGTCTGCCACTGCTGCTTCGAGAGCCTTGGCATTGTCCAGCGCCTCTCCAACGCCGATATTGACCACGATTTTGGTAATGCGCGGAACCTGCATGACATTATCGGTGCCGATGGCGGCCTCGAGGGCGGGTGCAATTTCCTTTTGATATCGTTCTTTAAGATAATGAGTCATCGTATAGCTCTCCAAAAGGGTGATCAGTCAATCACCGCACCACAGTTCTTGCACACGCGCTGGCTCTCATCTCCTTCGCGCTGCACACCCACACGAACCGGGTTATCGCACTTGGGGCAAACCAGCATTACATTACCAATGGCAATAGGTGCTTCGAATTCGATGATACCTGGCTTAAGCGTGCGGCCTTGAGCCTGAACTTCCTTCTGATGTTTTTTACGGACATTGATGCCGGCAATCACGATCTTGCCTTCATCGGGCATTACTTTGATCACCTTACCGCGTCTACCCCGGTCTTTCTCACGACCGCTGATCACTTGCACGGTATCGTCTTTGCGTATTTTTACTCTCACAGCTCTAACTCCTGCACCTGGTGCCTAAAGGACCTCTGGTGCCAATGATACGATTCTCATGAATCCTTTTTCACGCAGCTCACGGGCAACCGGGCCAAAAATGCGTGTACCCTTGGGATTCTTTCCATCGACGTCCAGTATGACGGCAGCATTGTCGTCAAAGCGGATGTAGGAGCCATCATCGCGACGCCATTCCTTGGCACAACGCACAATAACCGCTTTTACCACTTCGCTTTTCTTCACGCTGCCCTGGGGGGTTGCTTCTTTGATTGTGCCAACCACGATATCACCCACGCGGCCATAACGCCGCCGTGAGCCACCCATCACGTGGATGACGAGCATAGAGCGCCCACCCGTATTATCCGCAACCTTGAGCACCGATTCTTGTTGGATCATGGCTATGCCTCCGGTGCTTCCTCACCACCGCCGACTGAATGCCGCAGAATTTGCTCAACCACCCAGCATTTATTCTTGGAGATTGGGCGGCTTTCCACGATTTGCACCTGATCGCCAACCTGGCAGCCAAGCTCATCATGAGCCATCACGCGCTTGCGGCTGTTGACCACTTTTTTGTACAGTGGGTGGCGATAGGTGCGTGAAATTTCCACCATTACCGTTTTTTGCATGGAATTACTGGTGACAAAACCAATGATACGACGGCGATTATTCATCGGTACCCTCACTTTCAGGATTTTGCAAGCGCTCATTCAGCACGGTCATTAATCGCGCAACGGTCTGGCGTGTCTGGCGCAGGCGGGTAAAGTCGCTCAATTCACCTGATGACAGTTGGAAGCGCAATTTCATCAGCTCTTCTTTGGTGTCATTGAGCCTGGCCTCGAGGGCTTCGGTGGATAATGCACGGATTTCGTTGATTTTCATGCCTCACCTCCCGAAACATACTCATGGCGGCCCACGATCTTGGTTTTGATCGCCAGCTTGAACTGTGCCAGACGCAAAGCCTGGCGGGCTTCTTCTTCTCCAAGGCCGCCACCCACCTCGAACATGATGCGGCCTGGTTTGACCACCGCCACCCAGTATTCCACATTGCCCTTGCCCTTACCCATGCGGGTTTCAGCAGGTTTTTGGGTGTATGGCTTATCCGGAAAAATGCGAATCCAGACTTTACCACGCCGCTTTAGCGCATGCATGATGGCTCTACGGGCAGCTTCAATCTGGCGCGCTGTGACCCAACCGGGCTCTAAGGCTTGCAGGCCGAAGTCACCAAAGTGGACGTCAGCGCCACGCAGCTCCGTTCCCTTCATGCGTCCACGCATTTGCTTACGATACTTGACTCTTTTAGGCATGAGCATGGCAACAACCCTCTTTACTCACTGACATAAACGCCTTCGGTCGTCTCTACTGTCTCTTCGACCGCAGGCAGTAATTCACCGCGATAAATCCAAACCTTGACGCCAATCCGCCCGTAGGTGGTGAGTGCTTCAGTTTGGTGGTAATCAATGTCGGCGCGCAAGGTGGCGCGTGGCACGCGTCCTTCGCGCATGTTCACCGTACGTGCCATTTCGGCACCGCTCAACCGCCCGCCCACTTCCACACGGATGCCCTGGGCGCCCTGGCGAACAGCCTGTTGGATGGCGCGCTTCATGGCACGCTGGTAGCTGATACGCCGCTCAAGCTGTTCGGCAATGTTATTGGCCACCAGGTAAGCATCCAGGTCGGGGGCTTTGATCTCCTTGATCTCCAGGTCGATCTTCTTCCCAACCATGGCTTCCAGATGCTGCCGTAAGGTCTTGACGCTTTCACCCTTACGGCCGATCAACACGCCGGGCTTGGCGGTGTTCACCACGATCTTGACCTTGCCCGGGAAGCGCTCGATCTCTATGCGCGAAACCCCGGCTCGAGAAGCTTCCTTGCGAACCAGGTTGCGCAGGGCAAAATCCTGGTGTAGCTGGTTGACGTAGTCTTTTCCTTCTGCATACCAACGACCTTCCCAGGTTTTGTTGATTTTCAGGCGGAAACCAATTGGATTTACTTTACGACCCATACAAGCTCCTACTATCCTTCATGCTCGCGAAGGATGACGGTGATGTGTGATGAGCGCCTTAACCACGGCATGAACCTACCCCGTGGGCCAAACCGCCTCCATTTACGAGTGGTCGCTTCATCAGCGTAAATACGATAAATATATAAATCATCGCGGCTGACGCCGTAATTTTCTTCAGCATCGGCAATGGCCGAAGCAAGCAGCTTGGAAACCGGTTTGGCTGCAAAATTGGGCATGAATTTTAATATGGTCATGGCCTGCACGACATCTTTACCGCGAACCATATCCACTACCAGCCGGGCTTTTTGAGCAGAGACCGAAGTATCGAGTGCCTGTGCGCGAATATCCTGAGATGGCATAGGTTATCCCTCTCTCCTCACTTTCTTTTCAGAAGTGACATGCCCACGGAAGGTGCGCGTGGGGGCGAATTCACCCAGGCGGTGGCCGACCATGTTTTCGGTGATATAAATGGGCACATGCCGGCGGCCATCATGCACTGCCACGGTGTGCCCCACCATCTGGGGGAAAATGGTGCTGGCGCGGCTCCAGGTGCGGATGACTTTTTTCTCGCCTCGTTCATTCATGACTTCGATGCGCTTGAGAAGCTTAGGCTCTACATAGGGTCCTTTTTTCAATGATCGTCCCATATTCTCGACTCCTGATGATTATTCCTGACACCGACACTTATCTACGGCTCTTTCCGCGTCTGCGGATGATATATCGATCCGATTGCTTATTGCGGCGGGTTTTATAGCCGCGTGTTGGCTTACCCCACGGGCTTTTCGGGCCGGGCATGCCGACGGGTTGGCGGCCTTCACCACCACCATGAGGGTGATCACGAGGACTCATGGCCGTGCCACGGACGGTGGGGCGGATGCCCATGTGGCGCTTGCGACCCGCTTTTCCCAATTTGATGTTGCTGTGATCCAGGTTGCCAACCTGCCCGACGGTAGCGTAACAGGTCTGGCGGATCAGGCGCACCTCACCGGAAGGCATGCGGATTTGTGCAAAATCACCTTCCTTGGCTAAAAGCTGGGCTGCGCCACCTGCCGACCGCACCAGCTGGCCACCGCGGCCTTCTTTTAACTCCAAATTGTGGATCAATGTACCAACCGGGATATTGGAAATAGGCAGGCAATTGCCCGGGCGAACTTCAGCCGTTGGACCAGACATGACCGAATCACCAACTTTCAGGTCCACGGGGGCGAGGATGTAACGCTTCTCACCGTCGGTGTAAAACAACAGCGCCAGGCGAGCGGTGCGGTTGGGGTCATACTCTATTGCTGAAACCCTGGCAGGTATGCCGTGCTTTTCGCGTTTGAAATCCACGATGCGGATATACCGGCGATTACCACCGCCGCGATGGCGAATGGACACGCGACCGATGGTGTCGCGCCCTGCATGGTTGTGCTTGTTTACGATCAACGAGCGTTCCGGTTTGCTCTTGGTGATTTCTTCAAAAGTGTATCCGGTCATTCCACGCAGTGAGGGTGTTACCGGCTTATATTTCTTTACAGCCATTACTT